>Ga0247841_10004283_pt1 | contig 24803 bp, 18 predicted proteins | sample LaCruzMarch2015__2_FD_192410 | JGI IMG/M metagenome (GOLD analysis project Ga0247841, IMG submission 192410) | Freshwater microbial communities from meromictic Lake La Cruz, Castile-La Mancha, Spain - LaCruzMarch2015_18m | ecosystem: Environmental > Aquatic > Freshwater > Lake | place: Spain... | reverse complement strand
TAATCGTCAGGGTTCCGTTGAACGTGCCATTGCTCGTGAAACTCAGGTTTCCAGCAACGTCCTTGATGATGTTGCCGCTTCCGGAAATTCCAACGGTGCTGATGGTTGCGGGAGAATTGAGGGTTAGGGTGTAACCTGCCACGTCGACTCCGCCGGAGATCGTCAAGGGGCTGCCGGTCCAAGATTGGTTGGCAGCAAGGACGATTTTCGGGAAGATGATTAGTGATCTGGTCCCGGAATTGGCGGTGAGATCGATGCCGGAGGCCCCGAGGGTCAAATTCGAAGTACCGTTAATTTGGACATTGGCACCCGGATTATTGAATTTTATGCCGGCCAGAGACAAGTCGCCGCCGATCGTCGCAGGGGTTGTGGTGAACGTGGCGTCCCAGATGGCGAGGTCGTTAATCGTCGGCGGGGTGGCCGCGCTGACCCAAGATCCAGCAAGGTTGAGGGCGGTGGTGTTGTTGGCCTTGGTGTAGTCGACGGCTGTCGCCACTGAGGCGAGGGCAAGCATCGCAGTGAGGGCAACAAGCAACTTGTGGATGAATAGATTTTTCATTGGATTATTAATCGGTTGAATGTGGGGTGGATTGGATATCGATTGGATATCCGCACTTTCATTGAATTCCCCCCGGGTTGAAAGCCGATATCATTGGCCACTTTTTATGACCGCTTAAGCCCGTGAAGCGATTCCTCCGCCCTGGCGTGGCCCGCTCGCTCCTGCGCCCCTCGCCGGCCGATGCCCCGGAGGCGGGACAGGCGGGCAAGATGAAAGCTCTCAACCCGCGAAGGGGTTGACCACAACTACCCCGCCGTAAAACTGTCCCGCATTCAGGTCTTCGGACACAATTTCCCGACACTCGCGACTTTCAGCGGCTGACACGATGGACGCATCCCAGAAGCTGATTCCGTAGAGGCCCCGGAGCTCAACCGCCCGTCTCACGAGGACCGGGGTTTGGGAAACAACCTCCAGACGCTCCAGAATCGCGAGTTGTCTCAAGACCACATCCTGGCGCTGGGCCAATTTGCCAAGGGCCACGCTTGCGTATTCCTGGAGAACTTGCGTGGAGATCACGCCGGTGCCCGAACGCAACGCATTTCCAATGACCCTCAAAGCAACCTGCTGCTTGGCCGAATTCCGGGAATCGTTCGCATAAACCACGACATTGGAGTCGATGAAAATCAAGCGAGCCTCCGGTGAGCATCTTCGCGGTCAAATCGAAAGCCTTCCGGGGAACGCCCGGAATGCCCGGTCGCATTTCGAAGGAATTCGTCAGCCACCAGATCCCGATCTTCCTGGCGCGTCAGGCCCTGCAAAAAATCACGCACCAACTGGTTGACCGAGGTCCCATGTTTCAGCGCGTATTCCCTGCTTCGATTGATGGTTTCGTCATCTGTGGACAGAGTAATGTTCATTGTTTTTTTAGTCGCTGTGAAAGCATTGCCAGAATACACGTATGTGCAACCCGTGTCAATAATCGCGACAAAAGCGATTCATGTGCTGAGCCAAAAAAGCCAGCCTCGCAGGCAGACTTCTTTCCCATGCGGTTCCTTTGGTTCAAGCCAAACACCCTGGCCCGCAAACCCGCATCAATAAAGGATTCTTGCTTTTCACGATCCTTGCACTGTGGAAGACGGGTCAAGGATTTTGATTGCCAGGCAGGAGCGAAACCCGTAGAGCAAGCCACGGGATGACTGGGCAGGATAATGCGATCCACAAGCCTAAACCGGTTCCGGCTGTTGTAGCTGCCGCGATATTTTTCATATTCTGATCATGGAGTTCCTACAAAACCGCTCCGAACAACTTGCGGATTTTCTTCGAAAGGGGATACACACCGGGGAGTTGATAAACCCCTTGCCTCCCTCGCGGGCCTGGTGCGAAAAACTGGGTGTTGGGAGGCCCAATCTTCTTCGTGCCTTGCAGATCCTCGAATCCGAAGGCCTGCTGAAGATCTCGGCAAAGGGTGTGGTCCTTCTGCCCGTCAAAAAGAAAAGGAAGGACCTGCACTCCTCCAAGACAGTGCGATGGCTGTACCCCACAGGAAACACCGTGGATTTCACCATTCATTTTTCTGCGCTTTTCGAGCAGCTCCAACTGCACGAAATCCGCCTGAGCATGGAGTGCTGCACCCAGGAACGCCTGAAATCCATCGGCGCGAAAAAAACCCGCAGCCATGACTTTTTCATTCTGACCCGAATGCCATTGTCGTTTCAGAAAATGTTCTTGAAGTTCAAAAAGCCCTGCATGCTTCTTGGCCTGACCAAGCCCGGGATACCGTTGCCCTACCTGTCGCCTGATCTGGGCGGCTCCACACGCCATGCCGCCCTGTCCCTGCTCCGCCGGGGGGTCAAGCGCCTCGTCCTCCTGAATATCAGGACCAAGGCGGAAGGGCCCGCCCGTGTTGAGGAAAACTTCCGCCAGACGTGCAAGGAATGGCCGCACCAGCCGGTCCAGGATGAGGTGATCTTCGTTTGGAACGACTTCAACTCCATGAGGGCTGCCATGAGGCGGATCGTGAACACCATTCACGAACCCTGCGGATTTCTTGTCTGCGCCCCTGTTCCGGTCAGCTTGCTGGTTACGCTCCTGCTCCAGAAAGGAATCCCGATTCCCCAGCAGGCCGAGATCATCGCCATCGAGCACCAACCGGAGACCGTTCAGTTCAGCGTGCCGATCACCCTCTACTCCATCTCCAGGAAGAATTATGTGAAACCGCTTGTCCAGGCTGCTTTGCATTACTTCGAAACGGGCATGGTGATCAACGAGCAAAAACTGCTCCCGATGACCATGACGGTCGAAGGATAAAGCCAAGACGGGATTCCTGCGAGCTTTACAAAGCATTTTGCATACATATGTATTCCCATATGAGGACGACGCTGATTCTTGAGGATTTCGTATTTCAAAAAGCGGGCGGTTGAGGTGGGGACGACGTTAAGCGACCTCACGAATTCCGCCCTTCGGCATTTCCTGGCGGCCCGGCCGCTGAGGAGGAGGCCCCGTTCGTGATGCCGGTGTTTGGAGGAGAGGGGAGTGCCATCAGACTCCTGCGGAATTGTCAAAGCTCCGGGACGAGGGCCGCTAGGATAAAGCAGCCTCCCCGCGCGAGAGGTCACATAATATGGCCAATATTCACGGGTTTTTACCGCGCGCCAATCGCATAGGCTGTCAGCAAGAATATCATGAACAAACTCACCGCATTGATCATCGCCGCGTCCTGCCTCGCGCTCTCATCCCTGCATGCGCAGGACTCCATCCTGAAAAACGGGGATTTTGAAAGAAGCTTGAACCAGGACAAGTGGCTGAACGGCTGGTTCGGGCAGAGCGTCGAACCCAGCCCCGATCAATGGGCGACAACCATCCCCTTGGACGAGGGTGGACAGGCTGTGGAAATCAAGGGCGGACCGCCGGTCCGCTCTTTGTGCCAGGACGTGCTCCTCATCAACGGGGAGCAAACCGGAAAACAATTCATTTTGCGCTGGCAGGCAAAAGGCCAGGGGACGTCAAGCATATCGGCATTGCCGCGGGATGTTGATGGCAAGTTTTTCAAGGCGGCGAGCAAAGCGATCGTTTTGTCTGATACCTTTGAAGCGCAGGAAATCCCTGTCGAGATTCCTGAGGACGCCGGTTTTGTGAGAATCACTCTGAGCCCGGGGGAGGGCTCGGTTGTCGTTTTCGACAATGTGGAACTCGTTCCGGCAGCCGCTTCGAATTGACTTCCCCGGGCCTTGCTGACGGTTTCGCGTAGAGAAGTCCTGAATTCCCGGTGGAAACTTCGCGTCCTCGTCTTCTGATCCGACCGAATGGCTGTTGAAATCAAGCCGGCTTGCTTCCTGGCAATTTGAATACCTTACAATGAAAGAGCCCTTCCTGGAGGTCACCGAGAGGTGCGTTCTGTATAAAAACCCGAAGCCGCAATTCCGGAGCCGGAACGGCTATTTTCCAGGTGTGGCGCTGCTTCCAGACGGTGCTCTCCTGGCTCTGTTTACAATGGGTGAGGCCTTTGAATCGGCGGACGGAACAACAGTAGTCTCGCGATCCGCGGACAACGGGAAAAGCTGGGGACTGCAAGGCCCGATCTGCAGTCGGAGCACGGCAGGGTATCCTGTCTCTGATACCATGAAGCCCACAGCTCTGGCCGATGGCCGGGTGATCGCCATGGGATACCGCTTCGATCGCCGTGACCCGGAAAAGGGAATCGGCAATCCGGAGACCAACGGGGTATTGCCGGGCGACCTGATCATCTCCTTTTCTATGGATCGGGGAATGAACTGGACTGTCCCGCAGGTTGTGTCGTCCCGATATCCGGAACTTGTGGAGGTCTCGGGACCTTGCCTGCAACTCAGGAATGGTGACCTGCTGGCCGGCGGGGCTCTGCTCAAGCGCTGGGATGGAACGATTCCTTCCGGCCAAAGGGGCGTCCTCCTGCGAAGCTGCGACGCCGGGCGGACCTGGGATGATGGCGGCATCTACTTCGATACGCCCGGACACGCCGTGTCCCCGTTCGAGTCCAGATTCTGCGAGATGCAGGATGGGCGCCTGGTCGCACTGGTGTGGGCCTGCGATCAGGACAAGGGGGAGACACTTGGCAATCATGTAACGGTCTCCCGGGACAATGGACGCACATGGACGGCCCCGCAGGACACCGGGGTTCCGGCCCAGTCTTCCCACTTGATCTGGCTTGGGGGAGACCGCCTGCTGACAATTCATGCACACCGCGGAAAGGTGTCCGGGCTGGTGGTGCGCCTGGTGAGCTTTTCCGATGATCGTTGGCAGGTGCTTGATGAGTCCACGATTTGGGCGGGATGCAGGTCGGATGATTTCACTGGCTTGGGCGATTGCTCGGCGGCCATCCGGTTAGGTCAGCCGTCGTTGGTCGCCCTGCCGGATGGAGACCTTCTGGCTGTGCATTGGAGCATCGAGGACGGACAAGGTATGATCCGGACTCACCGTCTGAAATCGCGGGGCGCCTGACACCTCTCCCATCCCGATGATTACGCGGCGCTTGGCGGTCATATAATGTGGCCACGATTCGCGGATTCTTCTCAGCGCGTGGATCGCATAGAGTCGAAGACGTGCTTCGCCTGAGTCGAAAGCGTCCCGGCCAAAGCAGCCATCAGCAATACAAATCATGAAAACACCAGCCACATTGGTCGTCGCGGCGAGTCTCCTCGTCGTTGCTTCCCTGCAAGCGCAGGATTCCATACTCAAGAACGGAGACTTTGAGGAGTCGCAGAGCTTCGAGAAGAGCGACTGGCTCAAGGGCTGGATAAAATTCAGCGATCAGCCGAGCCCCGATGAGTGGTTGCGAACTGTTGACTCGGGGGACGGAGGAAATGCCATCGAAATCAAAGCCGGGCCGCCCGACCGGTATTTGTGGCAGGATGTGAAGCTCAAGTCGGACGAAACCGGGAAGCACTATGTTCTGCGTTGCCAGGCCAAGGGGCAAGGGTTGGCGAGCATTTCGGCCGTCCCGAGAGATGCCACCACGCAGATCGGCAAGACAGCCCAGAAGAAGTTTCCTTTGGCCGATACATTTGAAACACATGAAGTTCCTGTGGACATCCCCGAAGAGGCGGCTTTTGTGCGGGTTTGGCTGACTCCACAGGAGGAAGGCTCGATTGTCGTCTTCGATAAAGTCGAACTCCTTCCTGAATGATCCCCACGCCGGCCCGCTCCGCGCACCACACGCCGGCCCAACTGTCTGCAGGCATCAAGGAATACAGTTCTCTCACCGCCTATGAAAAAAATCCTCCTGCTGGTTGCCATGGTTACTGTTCTGCCGGCCATGGGATCCGAAGACCTCGGAAGGTCAAAACTATCCAAAGACGGACTGATTGAGAATGGAAGCAGGAGCATCCGGCAGGCGATCAGCAAGCCACCCTACACCCCGCTGACGGTGTCCCTCGGTGCGGACGACCGGTGCACGGGCGGTGAGCACTTCGATTTGGGCGCCGGCGGCATCAACCCGTTGTTCTTCCTGAACAAAAAGGAGGAGTTCGACGGAAAGAGCACGGTCTTCACCGCGGATGTGCGCGCCAGCCAAGCCAGTGACAAAAAGCTCGGGGCCTACCGGATGTCCCTCACCCTGCTCGATACCGGTTTGGCCAGAGTTGAGACGAAATGCGTGATGGACAGGCCGGGTGTCCTTAAGAACCGCTTCTATCTTTTCCGCATCCCCGAATACATGGATGTGTCGGGGGAATACACGAAGGACGGCAAGGTCGAACCTTTTGACGCCAATACCCGGGCCACTTTCAGCGGGGAGGAACTCAAGGGACTGAAATTTGTATTCTTCCCGGAACAGGAGGCCATAAAGTTCTCCATTCTCCCCGAGCGGTGTTCAAAGGTGGTCCTTGGAGGCAACCAAATTCTGACGTTTTATGCCGCAGAAGATGGAACTATGAGCTTTCTTGTGGATATCCGCGGAAAGAAGGTGGAAAGCCCGGCCTCGGAAACCGCCCCGAACGGGGTCAATGTGTGGGATGCGGACAAATTGCACTGGCCCGATTTCGCCGCCGGTGGCAGCAACCTCGTCCTCAATCCGTCCTTCGAAGCCGGTCTTCGCTATTGGACATACCGGACATTTGCCGATGCGGCGATTCCCCTCAAGTATCAAGACATCTACGCATTGGAAAGCGAGGCAGCCCACTCGGGATCCGGTTCGCTGCGAATCCGGGCCCTGCCGGTGACCAATCCCCTGCCCCTCGGCACGAACGTCCTGCCCGTTGAGCCCGGGGAAAAATACACGTTGAGTTTTTGGGCCAGGGGAACCGAGGGACAGAAGCTGATCCTGAACGTTGATGGCCGTGCAAAACTTGCCATGCCATTCGACGGACCCGCCTCGTTCGAGGTCAGCAAGGATTGGAAGCGTTACGAGCTTTCTTTCGTTCCGAAGAGCTCCTTTTGCGCGCTCTATTTTCGGGCGAAGCTGGCCGGAGCGCCGGGAGAAAACGAGGCATTCGTCTGGGTGGATGACGTCCAGGTGGAGAAGGGCGGAATGACCGATATCGCCCAGCCCCCGATGGCTGTCGAACTGCTCAGCACCGCGCGCGGAAACTTTCTGGAGTTCGGCCAGGCCCCTGATTTCCGGCTGGCCATCAAGTCGAAGCCGGAGATGCAAGGGAGCGTGTCGCTTTCCGTCGAGGACTTCTTTTTCCGTGAGGTCTTCAAGGGGGACTACAAGTTCGCCACCGGCAAGGATGGCAGGGCCGCGATCCCGTTGGAGGATCTCAGCAAGAAAATATCGAAAGCGGAGCTGCGCGGCATTTTTTCTGTGAGCGCGAAGTTCAAAATGGACGGCGAAGGAAAGCCCTTCACCGACTTTTTCCGCTTCTCGGTGATGAACTTCCTGGAGAACAAGCACAAAAACAAAAACCTCTTCAACGTCACCTACGTCTATAGCCTGCAGGCGGGCGGCCCCGACATGGAGAGGTTTCTCGCCCACGAGCGCGCGATCGGCATCGGCTCGGCCAGCTATGATTTTATCAAGTTCGCCAACGACTTGGATTACGCGCTCGACGAGGAACGGGTGAAGCTCCTGGAAAAATACGGCATTGAGCAACAAGGGCGACCGGTCGTTAAGCTCCACGACGGCAAAGGAGGGGAGATCTCGGAGAGGAATGCGACCCTGAAGATGGATAACATCAAAAACCGGATCGATCCCTCGGATCAGGACCTCGCGGCCTTCGAAAGCATTGCTGCCGAGAAGTCCAAGAGTCGACCGTGGAACAAACTTTGGTGGTTCACTGGGGAAAGCAACCCCGGCGTCATGCCCCTGGTGGCCGACCGCGAGTCCTTTGCCAAATTCCTTCTGGCGACCAACCGGGGGATCAAGAAAGGCAACCCGGATGCCAAGGTCCTGATCGAGGGCGGGCCATGGACCATCGCCCCGACCACCGGAATCAGGTGGGTCGAGGAATATATTCAAGACACGAAAAAGCTGGACCCTTCGGCCAAATTCGACGGTGCCGCCGGACACTTCTACTGCAATTTCCCGGAGAGCTACGACCTGGATGCCAACGTCGGCGAAATGCTCGAGATGCTGGATCGCAACGGTCATTCGGACTGGCCGCTTTACTTGAATGAAGGCGGCAATTTCAGCCCGATGAACATCCCGGTTGAAGGGATCTCTCCCTATATCGTGCATTCCAGCAACGGCTGGTATATCGGGCCGCTGTCCTATCACATGGGTAGGGCGGAAAGGACTTCCGCGGCCCTGAGCGCAAGAGCCTGGCTGGTGGCACTCAAATATCAGGATCGGGTCAAGAGCATGAACGATTTCATGACCCCCAACCGGTATATGGACATCGATTTCACGCCGCGGGCCTTCGATAAGATCCCCAACACGCTGGGCCGGATCTTGGGGGATGCCTCATTTTCCCAAGACATCCGCTTCGCACCATTCTGCAGGGCCTACCTCTTCAAGGACGACAAGACCGGGGCGCCGATCGCTGCGATCTGGGGCCACAAGGAAAGCGTCGACCGCTGGAAGGAAGGCCCTCCGCTCATCAAGTTTAATTTTGGGGAGCAAAAACTGCGGTTCATCGATCTGATGGAAAACCCAGTCGAATTCCCAAGGGATGCCGCGGGCAGGACGACGATCCCGATGTCCCCGTTTCCCCTGTTTATCAAAGGGGAGCCGGGCACGGAGAAGGAGCTGGTCGCGGCGATCGCCAACCCGGTGGTCGGTGTCGTGGAGAGCGGTGACGTCCAGGTCTCCGCGTTCCCGAACTTCGACGGCAAAGCTTCCTGGGTTTTCAAGAACCAGGTATCCCGCGCGCTGAACTTCAAAGCACAGGTCACCCTCAACGGCGAGGAAAGCAAACTGGCCCTGAGCCTCCCTCCGCTCGGAAGCAAGGAGGAACAGGTCGTTTCCTCGCAGACTCCCGGCTTTGGAACGCTGCAGATGTTCGAGGCGCAGTATGTGATCGAAGAAGGCAAGCCATCTCAAATCGCGGGCGGCTATCTTTTGCTCAACGAAGAAAAGAGCGCCATTAAGGTTGACGGCGATCTTTCCGACTGGAAGGACGTGCCCATGACGGATCTGGGGGAGGGAGTCTCTCTGGGGGTCGTGTTCGAGGGCAAAAGGATCATCCTGGCAATCCGCGCAAACCAGGAGAGCCGGCCGGCGGAAGAGGCTCTCCCGGGCGTCGGGCTCTACCTCGATCCGTTGTTAAAGACCGATGCGTGGACTGAACCCAGAACCGTCGCCGGCATCGCAGGCGAGCTGGGCGTCTATGAAATCCTCAAGGGCAAGGAAGGCGGGATGGTGGCCTGGTGCCGGTTTTCCCAGGGGCTTCTGGCGGGAATGGACAAGGAACTCATGATTGCCGGGCAGATCCAGAAGTTGATCACGGTGAAAACCGGATCCGCCGACGGGGCGGCATGCCTGGAAATCGAGTTGCCGGAAAAAATCTTTGCGCCGCTCACCCTGGTTCCGGGCAGCCGGTTCGGCCTGAACGTTTCGGTCCCGGGAAAAAGCGGCGGATCCAGAACCCTGGCCCCCATCGCCGGATTCAAGAATCCCTCGGAGCCCGGGGAAATCTCCATGGCCATGGCCGTCCTCGGCCGGGCGGAAGAACCAAAAAAGCCGACTGAGAAATGAACCCAAACGCCTTCAGACCTTAGCGGTCACAAAGAATGACCACAAATCGCCGGTATTTGCGGCGCGGAAATCGCATAGACTGCCAATAATGACAGCAAGAAGCCTCCTCCCCCTCATTTCGTTAGTTTCCCTAATCAGTATTCACGGAGCTGATGAGATTCAAAAGCCGACACTCTCCAAAGATGGCCTCATTGTCTGCGGAGCAAAAAGCCTTCGCCAAGCTCTGCTCAAACCGCCCTACACTGCGCTGAAGTTGAACTTCAATGTCGATGATGTTTGCACTGGCGGCGAGACCATCGACTGTGGTGCCGGCGGGATGAATCCGCTGAAATTTCTCAACCAGAAGGAATCCTTTGACGGCAGCAGCACCGTTTTCACCGCCGGGGTCCGGGACAGCATTCCAAGTGACAAGCAGTTGGGAACCTACCGGATGTCCCTCACTTTGCTCGAGAACGGCTTGGCCAAAGTCGAGACGCTGTGCGTGTTGGAGCAGCCCGGTCTCCTGAAAGACCACCACTACTTGTTCAGAGTCCCGGAATACATGGAGATGTCGGGTGTATACACAAAAGACGGCAAGGTTGTCCCGTTCGATGCAAAAACCCTTGTCAGCTTCAGCGGTGACGAATTGAAGGATTTGAAGTTCGTGTTCTTTCCGGAAAAAGAAGAAACAAAATTCTCCATCCAGCCGGACCAGTGCTCCAAAGTAGTGCTCGGCGGCAAGGGCCTGACGCTTTATCCCGCGAAGAACGGCCCGCTAAGCTTTCTGGTGGATATCAGCGGGAGGAAGAGCGATTCCCCGGCCTCAGAAACCGCCCCGAACGGGGTCAATGTGTGGGATGCAGACAAATTGCACTGGCCTGATTTCGCCGCCGGTGGCGGTAACCTCGTCCTCAATCCGTCCTTCGAGGCCGACCTTCGCTATTGGACATACCGGACATTTGTTGGGGCGGCGATCCCTCTCAAGTATCAGGGGATCTACGAACTGGACAATAAGGAGGCGCATTCCGGATCGAGCTCGTTGCGCATCCGCGCACTGACGCTCAACAATCCCCTGCCCCTTGGAACCAATGTCCTGCCGGTCGAGTCCGGGGAGAAATACACATTGAGTTTTTGGGCCAAAGGGTCGGTGGATCAAGGCTTGACGCTTCAGCTTGAAGGTCGCGGGACAGGTCGCGGGCGCACGTCCCTGGCTTTTGAGGGCAGCACCACCTTTGCCGTCGGCAAAGAATGGAAGCGGTATAGCATTCCTCTCGTTGCCCAAGACCCGTTTTGCGCGGTGTATTTTCTGGCGAAGCTGGCAGGGGTGCCGGGGGAAAACGAGGCGTTCGTCTGGGTGGATGACGTGCAGGTGGAGAAAGGCGGAATGACGAATCTTGCCCAACCCCCGATCTCCGTCCAATTGCTCAGCACCGCGCGCGGGAATTTTCTGGAATTCGGCCAGGCCCCCGATTTCCGGCTGGCCATCAAGTCGAAGCCGGAGACGCAAGGGAGCGTGTCGCTTTCCGTGGAGGACTTCTTTTTCCGTGAGATCTTCAAGGGGGACTACAAGTTCACCACCGACAAGGATGGCAGGGCCACGATCCCGTTGGAGGAACTCAGTAAAAAAATAACGAAAGAGGAGCTGCGCGGCGTTTTTTCTGTGAGCGCAAGGTTCAAAACGGACGGGACGGAAAGGCCATTCACCGACTTCTTCCGCTTCTCGGTGATGAACTTTCTGGAGAACAAGCACAAAAACAAAAACCTCTTCAATATCATGGCCGCCTACACGCTCCAGCCCGGCGGCCCCGACATGGAACGGTTTCTCGCCCACGAGCGCGCGGTCGGCATCGGTTCAGTCAGCTATGATTTTCTTAGCTTTGCGAACGACCTTGATTACGCGCTCGACGAGGAGCGGGTGAAGCTCCTGGAAAAATATGGCATGGAGCAGCTCGGTCGCACGGTGGTGTCAATTCACAGCGGAAAAGGCGGGGTGATTTCGGAGAGAAATGGAGCCTTGAAGATGGAAAACATTACCCAGCGCATCAACCCCACGGACGAGGACCTCGCGACCTTCGAGAGCATCTGCGCCGAAAAAGCCAGGAGCAGGCCTTGGAACAAAATCTGGTTCTTTTCCGCGGAAAGCAATCCCGGATACATGCCCCTGGTGGCCGATCGCGAGTCCTTTGCCAAATTCCTCCTGGCGACCAACCGGGGGATCAAGAAGGGCAACCCGGATGCCAAGGTCCTGATCGAGGGCGGGCCATGGACCATTGCCCCGGCCACCGGAATCAAGTGGGTCGAGGAATACATCCAGGACACCAAAAAGCTGGACCCTTTGGCCAAATTCGACGGTGCCGCAGGACACTTCTACTGCAACTCCCCGGAAAGCTACGACCTGGATGCCAACGTCGGCGAAATGCTCAAGATGCTCGATCGCAACGGGCATCCGGACTGGCCGCTTTACTTGAATGAAGGCAGCAATTTCGCCCCGATGAACATCCCTTCGGAGGGGATCTCCCCCTACATCGTTCACTCGATCAACTCCTGGTATATCGGGCCGCTGTCCTACCACATGGGGCGGGCGGAAAGGACTTCCGCGGCCCTGAGCGCAAGAGCCTGGCTCGTGGCACTCAAATATCAGGATCGGGTTAAGTCCTTGAATGATTTCGGAACCCCGAGCCGGTATATGGATATCGATTTCACGCCGCGGGCCTTCGACAAGATCCCTAACACACTGGGCCGGATATTGGGGGATGCCTCATTTTCCCAGGACATCCGCTTCGCGCCATTCTGCAGGGCCTACCTCTTCAAGGATGACAAGACCGGGGCGCCGATCGCTGCGATCTGGGGCCACAAGGAAAGCGTCGACCGCTGGAAGGAAGGCCCTCCGCTCATCAAGTTTAATTTTGGGGAGCAAAAACTGCGGTTCATCGATCTGATGGAAAACCCAGTCGAATTCCCAAGGGATGCCGCGGGCAGGACGACGATCCCGATGTCCCCGTTTCCCCTGTTTATCAAAGGGGAGCCGGGCACGGAGAAGGAGCTGGTCGCGGCGATCGCCAACCCGGTGGTCGGTGTCGTGGAGAGCGGTGACGTCCAGGTCTCCGCGTTCCCGAACTTCGACGGCAAAGCTTCCTGGGTTTTCAAGAACCAGGTATCCCGCGCGCTGAACTTCAAAGCACAGGTCACCCTCAACGGCGAGGAAAGCAAACTGGCCCTGAGCCTCCCTCCGCTCGGAAGCAAGGAGGAACAGGTCGTTTCCTCGCAGACTCCCGGCTTTGGAACGCTGCAGATGTTCGAGGCGCAGTATGTGATCGAAGAAGGCAAGCCATCTCAAATCGCGGGCGGCTATCTTTTGCTCAACGAAGAAAAGAGCGCCATTAAGGTTGACGGCGATCTTTCCGACTGGAAGGACGTGCCCATGACGGATCTGGGGGAGGGAGTCTCTCTGGGGGTCGTGTTCGAGGGCAAAAGGATCATCCTGGCAATCCGCGCAAACCAGGAGAGCCGGCCGGCGGAAGAGGCTCTCCCGGGCGTCGGGCTCTACCTCGATCCGTTGTTAAAGACCGATGCGTGGACTGAACCCAGAACCGTCGCCGGCATCGCAGGCGAGCTGGGTGTCTATGAAATCCTCAAGGGCAAGGAAGGCGGGATGGTGGCCTGGTGCCGGTTTTCGCAGGGGCTTCTGGCGGGAATGGACAAGGAACTCATGATTGCCGGGCAGATCCAGAAGTTGATCACGGTGAAAACCGGATCCGCCGACGGGGCGGCATGCCTGGAAATCGAGATGCCGGAAAAAATCTTTGCGCCGCTCACCCTGGTTCCGGGCAGCCGGTTCGGCCTGAACGTTTCGGTCCCGGGAAAAAGCGGCGGATCCAGAACCCTGGCCCCCATCGCCGGCTTTAAGAACCCCTCGGAGCCCGGGGAAATCTCCATGGTCATGGTCATCCTCGGCCGGACAGAAGAACCAAAAAAGCCAACTGAGAAATGAACTCTACAGACAAAAGCTTGCTCGCTCTTGCCCGCTCTGAAAAGCCACGAAAATGGCTCTTCTACGGGGACAGCATCACCCATGGGGCCGCCCACACCGGCGGGTGGCGGGATTACACGGAAATCTTCTCCGAACGGATTCGGACCGAGCTCCAAAGGAGTGAAGATGTGGTGCTAAAAACGGCCTACAACGGAAATACGACCAGGCATCTTCTGGAAAATTTCGATTGGCGCGTGAGGCAATTCCAACCCCATGTCGTTTTAATCATGATCGGTATGAACGATTGTTGCGTCGAAAATGGACAACCGAGGGTGCCGCTCCAAGAATTCCGACAAAACCTTCTGAGCCTCGTCAAACAGATCCGCAGTCTTGCCTCGGCACTCCCAATCCTCCAGACAACATGCCCGATTTTGTATGGACTGGACCCGAAACGCGAACCCTATCTGGGAAAATACATGGCAGTGGTCAGGGGGGTCGCAAACCAGACGCAGGCACCCCTCGTTGATCATTTTGCCTACTGGAAACGCCTGGCCCGATTGAACGGGTATGAGCCAGACGCATGGATGGACGATGCCCTCCACCCGAACGAAAAAGGCCATCGCGTGTTCGCCGGTTTCGTTTTTAAAAAGCTGGGGATTTTTGATGCGAAAAGCAAGACATGCAAAATGTCTGACCCTAGGAGTCCCGCCAACACCTAATGAACGTGAACAAAGGGACCGAACCAAATTGTATCATCACTGAAACCAATAAAGTGCCCGGAACACTAAGCAGGAGCATCGAACCCAATTGACTAACTATCACAATATGAAATTTTCACTGCACGCGAATACCGCACGAACCAAAATGGAATCCGGCAACGTGCTCCATGCTTACAGCACCGGGAATTTTGCCTCTCCCCGACATATCGACTTCATCGCCCGGTCGGGCTGTTTCGACATGATCTGGTTTGACTTGGAGCACTTTGATATTCCGCTCGGAGATCTTGCGGTTATGGACATGGTCGCAAAGGCGGCATCCATTGCCACGATCACCCGGTTCAAAGCATCCAGCTACGATGTGGTCATGCGCGTCCTGGAGACAGGGACGGACTCCATCATGTGTGCCATGGTCGCCGATGCGGATGAGGCTGGACGCATCGTGAGTTGGGCAAAGTATTGCGAACCGGACGGCGGGTTTCCCAACGGCCGCCGGGGCTGGAATGGCGGGAATGCGGATGCCGTATATGGGCAGATTCCTGCCGCAGAATATATCCGCCACCGAAATTCCCAGACCATGATACTCTGCCAGATCGAACATGCGTCAGCCGTTGAGCAGGCGGAGGCGATTGCCGCCATCCATGGGGTCGATGCGCTTTTCTTCGGACCTGGGGACTATGCCGTCAGCATTGGATTGCCGGGACAAATAAACCATCCCAAGGTTTATGAAGCGATGGAGAAAGTTGCCGCAGCTGCGAAGAGGCAGGGAAAATGGTGGGGCACTGTGGGAATCGGGCATGAGATGTATGCGCAAGTGAAGCAATTGGGAGCCCGACTCATTTGCCCGGGTGGTGATGTGAGAATCATGTCCTTGGGCTTGCGCGCTTTGATGGAGAGCTTTTCTGCCGGGCAATGAGATCGCTGGATCCAGATGTAGTCGTCATCGGAGGCGGCGTCGGCGGATGCGCAGCAGCATTGGCCCTGTGCCGCTCGGGTTACCACGTGGTTCTCACAGAAGAAACAGGCTGGATCGGCGGCCAGCTGACGTCGCAAATGGTTCCCCCGGACGAGCATGGTTGGATCGAGCAATTCGGTTGCACCGCGTCCTACCGCCGCTTCCGTGATGGAGTGAGGCAATACTACCGGGACTATTACCCTCTCCTCCCGCCGCACCGGGAAGACCCCCGGCTCAATCCCGGCAACGCCTGGGTTTCACCGTTGTGCCACGAACCGGGGGTGGCCCTGGCTGTTCTGGAAGCAATGCTCGCCCCGGAAATATCTCGCGGTCGACTCCTTGTTCTTCGGCACCATGTGCCGGTTGGACTGGACCTGGAATCCTCGGATCGAGTTCGCAGCATAGACGTGGAAAACCTCAGTAATGGCTCCAGATGTCGCTTGCGAGCGCAGTATTTTCTCGATGCCACGGAGAACGGTGACCTGCTTCCAATGGCCGGGGCGGAATACGTCACGGGCAGCGAGTCGCGCAGGGAAACCGGGGAACCAAATGCGCCTGATCGGCCTGAGCCAGGCAACGTGCAAGCCTTCTCGACTTGCTTCGTTCTCGAGGAACGTGCCGGTGAAAGTCACATCATTGACCCTCCGGCCAGCTACGATTTCTGGCGATCCTATCTCCCGAAGCTGACCCCTCCATGGCCGGGACCGCTCTTATCATGGGAGGGAGTCAATCCTCGCACCATGGAGGCAAGACGATACGAGTTCGATCCCCATGGAGAGGATCCCTCGCGATGCACGGGCTTGTGGAGCTACCGGAGAATCATAGACCGCACCCTATTCGAGCCGGGTTTTTTTACCAGCGACCTCTGTCTGGTGAACTGGCCAATGATCGATTACATGGAGGCGAATCTGCTTGATTGTTCGGTCGCGGAGCGCACCCGCCGACTCGCCCGCGGGCGCGAGTTGAGCCTCTCGGCCATCCACTGGCTACAAACGGAAGCCCCCCGCCCGGATGGAGGTCAGGGCTGGCCTGGGCTGCGTTTGCGGGGCGATCTGGCCGGGACACCGGACGGCTTGGCTATGGCGCCCTACATCCGGGAATCCCGGAGAATAAAAACAATTTACCTGATCTCGGAGCAGGATGTCTCGGCTCGATGCCGTCCAAGAGAAACCTTTGCCGCACCTTACGAAGATTCCGTGGGCATCGGTCACTATCGAATCGATCTGCATCCCACGACGGGAGGAGACAACTACATAGATATCGAAGCCCTGCCCTTCCAGATTCCTCTCGGAGCACTCATCCCTGTCAGGATGGAAAACCTGATCCCGTCCGCAAAAAACATCGGAACGACCCACATCACCAACGGTTGCTATCGCTTGCATCCGGTCGAGTGGAATATCGGAGAATCGGCGGGGTTGCTCGTCGCTTTTTGCCTCGACCGGAAAAAGCTGCCCCGCGAGGTCCGAGCAGATGCGCACCTGCTCGAACATTTTCAGCAATTCCTCCAAGCCGAAGGTGTGGAGTTGGTATGGCCCGGCGATCTCGATCTACACGATGGGGATCCTCACCGTCATATGACCCGGGAACCCTCCTGCTTGCCTCCGCTCCCACCTGAAACGACCCGAGAATATACACCCTTGAACGTACTATGACCACTATTCTGGAAGAGGGAACAGCCGTTTCCGATGAGAATCTGAACGCTTATCATCCGAGTCTCATTCGTTTCGACGCGTTGAATTGGCTCGTCACGTACGACCTCGGCTCCTCGCCGGATGCCTTGGATTACCACACACGTGCTGCACGAACGGCAGACGGCGGACGCACATGGACCGACGTCGGCCGTTTGTTGCAAAAGCGTGGGCAATCGACCCACACGATCCGCACCAACCGCATGCTGGATGGGCGCCTGGTCGGATTTGGCAAGTTGGAAGACCGGCACGGCTACGTCCAGCGCTGCAATCGCGAAACGCTGGGACAGGCACCGATGCAGCTTTTTTGGATCTGCAGCACGGATGACGGCGCGCATTGGTCCGAACCGTGTTTGATCTCTGCCCCCTTCGAAGGCCCCACTTGGGAGTTGTGTCATGCCATTGTCGAACTTCCCGACGGGAGTTGGGCGGCGCCGGTTGCCACTTGGAGGGACTGGGAAGGCCGGTTACCCAACGGACAGCAGACCGGCATTCTTATCAGCAAAGACCAGGGAATATCCTGGCCGTGTTACGGGCGCACATTTGATGGTCGAAAGACCGGATTCATCCACTGGGAGCAGTCGGTCATCACGATGGAAGATGGCTCCATCGTGTCCATCGCTTGGGTTTTCAATCCTGCAACGGGGGAAACACTACCCAACAAATTCACCCGAAGTTATGATTGCGGGCGCACTTTCACACTTCCCCAATCGACTGGCTTTTTAGCTCAGACCTGCAAACTTCTCCCCATAGGCCCAAATCTGGCGGTTGCGGCTTTCCGTCGTCATGATAAGCCGGGGCTTTGGCTGGAAATGGCCGAACTACGCGACACGAAGTGGAACCGCCTTGAGAGAATTCTCCTCTGGAACGGTGCCAAATCTGGCATGTGCGCGAGCGAGAACGTGGCCGATAATCTGAAGGCACTTCGCTTCGGACAACCCTCCATGGCAAGATTGGACAACAACACAATCGCCTTGGTGTATTGGCGACAGGAGGGCGAAACATCTGTTATCCACTGGATGCGGATCCGCGTCGGGTCCTAAGCATGGCCGATCACGTGGGGAAGCACGGCATATTATGATAAATCAATCGTTCCCGAACAGAATTGAAATGGACGGCCCCCTTACCAAACGCAGGGATCTTTACCGGCGGACGCTCTTGGAAAACATCGTGCCGTTTTGGATGGAGCATGCCATCGATCACGAATACGGAGGCTACCATTTCAGCCTTGGACGCCACGGGGAACTGGTGGACTCGGACAAATCGGTTTGGATCCACGGGCGCTTCATCTGGCTGCTCTCAACGCTCTACCATGAAGTGGAACCCCGCCCGGAATGGCTGGAGATGGCGCGGCACGGGGTGGATTTCCTGCTCAAGCATTGCGTCGCTCCGAATCACAAATTGTATTTTCTGGTGGCGCGGGACGGGACGCCGCTGCGGATGCGACGGTATTACTATAGCGAGTGTTTTGCCGCGATGGGGCTTGCTGCTTTTGTCAGGGCTAGCGGGGAGAAACAATATGCCCGGCACGCTATTGCATTTTTTGAAAACCTGGCGGCAAGTGTCATGGGAGCCTTGTCTGTCGAAACGAAAGTGATGAACCGTGAGGCCAAAGGCCTTGCCCCCCGCATGGTCGTCATCTGCGCCGGGCAGATTCTTCGGGATACGATCGGATATGACGGTGCCCAGGTCCATGTCGACCGGGCGATCGGCGATATTCTCTCGGCTTTTTACAAACCCGAACTCGAGGTGTTGATGGAAAGTGTCGGGCCTCACGGGGAAATTCATGACACGTTTGAGGGTCGGCTCCTCAATCCCGGGCATGCTATCGAAGCTGCTTGGTTCATTCTGATTGAGGCCGTGCGCCAAGGGGCCGATGATCACCTGCAGAAAGCACTCAACATCATCCGCTGGATGTGGAATCGCGGCTGGGATCGCGAACACGGCGGCCTGGTTTACTTCCGCGATGTGTATGACAAGCCCGTGCAGGAATACTGGCATGACATGAAGTTTTGGTGGCCGCACAACGAGGCGGAAATTGCCACTCTTATGGCATGGCGGATAACCGGGAACGACGAGTTCCGCCGCTATTACGACGCGGTGCATGACTACGAGTTTGCGCTCCTCCCTGACCCAGACGGTCCTGAGTGGTTCGGATATTTCCACCGCGATGGAAGCAGGTCATCCGACCTCAAGGGCAATCACTGGAAGGGTCCCTTCCACATTCCAAGAATGCTGCTGTACGGGATGAAACTGCTAGAGACTGTCCAAAAGTGAAATGACGGAGAAAAATCATCAAGTAGCCGGAAGTGGTATAAGCACCGGAAAGTTATGCATGATATTCGTAGGGATTCAGCAGACATCGACAGTTACTCAACCGGTAAATATTACGCTTAACAATCCACCGATTCCGGCACCGACACAGAGAGCGACTAAGTTGGGTATCTCAGTGGAATACCTAGTGAAGAAGAATCCAGATATTGAGACACACCATATCATCGACAATCCCTTTTTGAACAATCCAAAGTGCCTGGCGATTCGCAAAGCATCATTTTCCGAAAAAGAGATCTTGAGTAAACTACATGGTATATACAGGATAACTTAATAGTAAATACACACGCGATGTATAAATCCTCCCCATCAAACGGTTTTTCGCTCGTGGAGCTCCTCGTTGTGGTGGCCTTGCTGGCCCTGCTTTCTTCGTTCGCGGTGGCCACGATGAGAGACGTGGCCTCCTCGAAAGGAATCGAAGCGGCGGCCTTTGAAGCGAAGACGCTGATCGAGTTTGCGCGCAGCGAGGCGATGGTGCGGCAAACCCCGGTTTGGATCGCGTTTCGCAATGCGACCAACGACGGGAGCCTTGAAGTCCAAGCCGCCGTTTTCGGCTCGATCGATGGGACCCTGAATTCCAGCGGGACGAACCTGGCGACCTTGAGCCGCGTTGTGCGCCTGCGCGGGGTTGGCATGAGCCATTTTTCCGCTCTCCTGCCGGCCACGCAGTCATTGGCGTCTGTCACGGCCCCGCCCAACGAGTTGCTCGACAACCCGAGCGGCATCATCGCCACAAATATCCCCTCCAAATCTTTCGACAACCGGTGGACGATGACCTTTATGCCGCGAGGGGAGGTGCTGCTGGACGGGGCACCCGCGATGGCGGCGGGATTTGATCCCCATGTGGGTTTCGGGTTCGTGCCCACGCGGGGGAACGCCATCGAGAGCCCCCAGAAGCAAGATGTGGGGATACTGGTGGAGGGCAGCACCGGCGCAGCAAGAATCTTGCGATTTTAGTCCTCGAAATGAAGACAACAACCAAGGGGTTTTCCCTCGTCGAAGTGACCCTCGCGCTGGGCCTCGTCACCTTCTGCCTGATCGCGATTTTCTCGCTCCTGCCCGCAGGGCTCAATTCAGCAAGAGACTCTGCCGAGGAGGCCGGAGCGGGAGCGCTCGTCAGCCAGATCGCCACGCAGATCCGGGCCGCAAGAACGAATGCGGGCGGGCAATTCGTGATGGGCGACCCTGTTGCCGGGACCTTCGCCTACGGAAGCAGCCAGGTTTTCACCAACAGCTATTCGCTTGCGGGGACGCCGGGAGGCTCATCGCCGCGCTACGTGGCGAGGATTCAGCTCCAGGCACCGGCCAACGCGCTTTCCACCGGAACCGCGCTGATCTCGCTGGCCTGGCCGGCTGAGGGCCCTGTTTCCTGGAATGCGGCGCAGACGAACTGGGCCAATGCGCGCGGAAGCTTGTCGTCCCAACTGTTCTTTGTCCCGAGGCCATGAAACCGGTGACGCGCGGGTTTACGATTCTGGAAGTGTTGGTGGCGACATCCGTCCTGGCCTTGATGCTTGCGGCAATTCTTCAAGTTGCGGGGCAAACGACGATGGTCGCGCGGCTTGCCGGATCGAAGATGGGCGCCGGGCAATCGGTGCGCTCGGCGCTCGACGCGGTGGAGCGGGACCTGAGGGCGGCGGTGATCACCCCGCGTGCGGCCCTGCTGGTGGGGACGAGCTCCATGGCATTTCTGACCTGCGGCCGCGGGCCGAACACGGTGCCGGCCCGTTTTCTGGGGGTTTGCTACCGCTGGAATTCCGACGGGCAGCTGATCAGGGGATATGCCGCGGTCGATGAGGCGGCCACGGATCTGCTCGCGGCTGCCGAAGGCGCGTCCACTTCGCCGGATCAGCCGGTGGTGGCGGAAAATATCCTGCAGGTCGCGTTCGTCGCGATCTTGGACGATGGCACCCGAAGGCTGCTGAACAACCCGGCTGCTGGGTCCTGGAACGCTGCGGGAGCCGTGCCCTATGGCGAATGGACGGCGCCGGGCGGATGGACCGCGCTCGTGCCGGCCATGGCTGCCCTGCCGGGTTCCGGGCCACGGGTGAGCGCCCTGCTGGTGGCGATGGTGGGAACCGACCCCAAAGGCTCCGCCCTGCTCTCGAGCGCCCAGCGGGCGCTTTTCGCGCAACCCGCCGGGCCGGATCCGGTCTCCGAATGGGAGGCCGTCGCGGATTCCGCCAGCCTTCCGGCCCCCGTCAGGTCTTCTCTCTCCATCCAAAGCAAAATGATCCCGCTGCCATGAAGTGCTGTCTGAAAAAACGAATCGGTTTCGCGCTGGTGGTCTGCCTGGCAGTCGTCGTGCTCCTCCTGAGCGTGGTGCTGGCCCTCTTTGCCCAAGCCACGGCCAACCGCGCGGTGGAAGCCTCGCGGGCGCATGCCGTGGAGGTCGAGATCGCCGCCAGGAATGCGCTGGACTACGTGGTCGCGAGCTTCCTTTCGGAAATAGCCAGCGGTTCGACGATTGCTGTCATCGGAGGGGAAACCAACTATTTTCCGGTTGCGGCCACCAACGCCGTGCCAGCGAGGGGAGCAACCCCGCCCGACTTCGCGAACCTGATCCGGCAAAGCGCCGGTGACACGAACGCCTCGCCCCACGGAAGCGGAGCGGTTTCGCGAAACGGTCGAGCGATTTCCGCTGGCCGGTGGAACGCCCCGTTTCTGCTGCAGGGAGACGGCTTCACCAATGCGGCGGGCCTGCCCAACTGGATCTACACGGCGAAGTCCCCATCCTTTGTCACCGCGCCATCAACGAATGCCACCGGGCGCTTTGCCTATACTGTTTACGATGTGGGCGGGCTTCTTGACGCGAATGTCGCGGGATATCCGAGCCTGCTCGGGGATGCTCAAATCCAGCAGTTGAAGGGAACCCTCGCGGGAGCCGACCTGACGCAACTCGGCCTGAGCAGCGCCCAGGTGGACGCGCTGATCTCCTGGCGCAACCCCTCGACGGGAACGGCGGGCGGCTATGTTTCCGGTGTCACCGCGCGGGCCGCGCAGGGGTTTTTCCAAAACTCGGCGAGCGACCACGAGTTCGCTTCGCGGGGCGAACTGATCCGGTGGGCGACCGGCGCCTGGGGGGCGGGAACGGCATCCAACGCCCTGCCGCTCCTGACCCATTTCACGAGGGAACTTGCCCGTCCCTCGCTCAACACCAACGGCCTGATGAACATGAGCCGCCGCTACGCCCTGAGCCATCTGACGAATTTCGCCAATACCGGCCTGGGCGGAAGCCACCCCAATCTGACCTACACGAACTCGCTGTCCGCATCGAACCCGGCGGCGACCCCCGACTTTTTTCAAGTCCTGCGCTCCTCGATCGATTTTTCGGGCTCCTGGGAAACCAACGGGCCGGCGATCCCGTTCACCGGCGCCGCCTGGAGTGCGGATATGAACCTCAAGGCCGTCAGCATCGGGGCGAATATCATCGACCAGGTTTCGGGGACGGCGCAGCCCACGGGGATTTTGCTGGGCACCAATCGCGTCGCGGGAAAAAAGCAGCTTCCCTACGTGATGCAGGTTTTTGCGGTTTACAATATCGAGCCCGGCAGCCCGAAGATTTTGCATGTTTCCTTTGTGCCCCAGGTCTGGTGCCAGAAGACCCCTGAAGCCGCCACGACGATCACGGCCTCTCTTGCCGGAGGATCGGTTTCCCTTGGCGGCGTTTCGGTGCCGCTCCCGACGAATTCCGTGACGGTGAATGTTCCGGCAACCGCCGGCGTCCAGCCTGTCTATGCGACCTCCTCAGGCGCGAACCTGGTTTCCCGGGGCTTCTTCGCCACGAACATCCCATTGACCAACGCCGTGCCCGAACAGCCGACAGTTGTTGTCAACCAGCTGGCTTTCGTGAGCCGGGTCTCGGCTTCGAACGCCTACAGTGCGTTCGGCACCACCGGGGCTTCCGGGCTTCCCGTGTCGGGAAATCTCACGGCCACAATCCTCTTGAGCGACCCGATTTCGGCGGCGACAAACTCGCCGGACACCTCGGACCTTGCCGGCGTGTCCATCCAAGCTGTCGACCCGCGAACGATCCGATTCGCGGGGCAAAACACGCCCGTTTCAGGAACCAACGCGTTGTCGGCACCGCTGGCCCCTGTCAGCATCCCATTGTACACGGACGCGCTCACCGACACCAACATCGCTTCGCCGACAAACCGGATCGCCTCCGTCGGCGAGCTGGGCAGGGCCTTCCGGGAGTCCCCGTGGCGGTCGATCTACTTTGCCAATTCCTCCAGCAGCGACCGCGCTTTGTTGGACACGTTTTCCGCCTATCCGACCCACCCCAGCGGGCTCCGGGCCGGGACAATCTTTCTCAACACCCGCCAGCCCGCCGTTCTGGCGGCGATGCTCGCCAAATCCCGAACCCGTTCCGACACCCTGGGGACATTGAGCGGTGCGACCGCGCAGACCCTGGCCAGCCAGATGGTCGCCGCCACCACGCTCGCCCCGCTTGCCAACAGGTCCCAGCTCGTCGAGCTTGTGTCCTCGAATGTCCTGGCGCAAGCCGGCGACACGTCGAAAGAAAGCCGGGAAACCGCGATCCGCGCTCTCGCGGAGGTCGGGCAGACCCGCACCTGGAACTTTCTCGTGGATGTGATCGCCCAGACCGGGTCGTTTCGGGGAGGAACGGCGGCGTCGGATTTTCTGGTCGAGTCGGAGCGCCGCTACTGGCTCCACGTCGCCATCGACCGCTACACCGGCCGCGTGGTCGATCAACAAATCGAGCCGATCTTCGAACAATGAGAAATGCTTATCCAGTAACGCCGCCGGTTCTCCTTCAGCGGATCGGGTCCCCCATCCAATATTGTGTGAACGAACAGAAGACGAAACGAGCCCTTTCAGCGCTGATCCTTTTCGCAGTCGCGGGTTGTTGGACAAACTGCCCCGGAGCGGAGGGAGGTGCCGGCTACGTGTTTTATAAAGAGCAGGGGTTTTATCCTGACTCCAGGGCCGTCGTAAAAGAGGTTGTTTCTTACGAGAGTTTTCCAGCCATATCGCGGGCGAAAACCAAAACCGGCCAAATTTTGGAGATCACCGCAGGACTGGGCCCTGTATTTCTTTCAGACCCGAACGCCTCAACTTCCCCTGCTGATGTGGGGCTCCTCATCAAGCAACTGGTGACCAGATATCCGCAGCATCGGGCCTTGCTTGAGAGGCTGTCAGCCGTCTGCAAAAGCAGAATCGATAAAATGCCAAATATTAGCAAAGGCAACGAAGCGGAGCCGGCCGGGACAGAAGCAGAAACGCTCAGCCCGGAAAGCCAAGGCGACTATTGCGTCGTTCTTTTGGATGGTACGAAAATAGAAAACGCAAAGGTTACAGCAATTACTGACAAGGGTTTTTCCCTCGTTTCAGATTCAGGCATCCGAGGTGTCAAATACGAGTCCATCGATCTCAACCTTAGCAGGTTGCCGGTCAAGGCTAAGGAAAAAGCGCAGGAGATTAAGTTTGTTTCGATCAATGACAAGCGAAAATCCAACCAACCAAACGGCCATTGAACCTGCTGTGAGAGGCACTCCAGCAGCACATCAAAGGATAGGCAATAATCGCCAGTTG
>Ga0247841_10004281_pt1 | contig 24808 bp, 25 predicted proteins | sample LaCruzMarch2015__2_FD_192410 | JGI IMG/M metagenome (GOLD analysis project Ga0247841, IMG submission 192410) | Freshwater microbial communities from meromictic Lake La Cruz, Castile-La Mancha, Spain - LaCruzMarch2015_18m | ecosystem: Environmental > Aquatic > Freshwater > Lake | place: Spain... | reverse complement strand
GAGCTTGAAAAGATCAAGATTATGATCTTGCCGGATGGCGAGAAAATAACAACTGAGATTACCAAGAAGCAGCGAGAAATTCTGGATGCTCTTCATATGTGTGCCTAAACTTAGGGGAGGTCAGGGTCAAAGCTATTCCGGCATGCTTCGATTTCATCAATGCTGGCCATAAACAGCCTGATCGGGAGCAAGCCGAAACAGCATCATCACAAAGCCAGCTTAGACTTGCGTGCTATTCTTGGACCAATGAACCAGTCCCACCTTTGCCGCTTTCCTGGTGGCATTGCTGGCACCTGCGTTCGGGTCAGCATTCCTGAAGTCATTGATGCTCGTAGTGAACATGTCCGACATCAAGCCACCCGGATTCTTATTGAATGCTGCGTTTTCAAATATCACTGGATTCAAGTTGGTTAGATCGATGGCAAGCGGGTTTTCCCAAACGTATCCCGGGTCCATTGGATTTATTACGGTCCTGTTGACCGATTCGTTGACGCTCTCTCGATTAGAGTTTACTGCGTCCGACGGTGATTCGGCAAGAACAGGTGCTATCAAGGCAATCAAAATGGCTGTAATTACTACTTTAAAATTTTTTCTCGAATATTTCATATAACGCCTCCTAGATGTGCATTATCCTTTCATACTACTATTCTTGGTAAGATTATCAGGTCTCAAATCTCTGATGCATATCTCTTCCAAGACCCTGAATGCCGCCCACTCTACGGCAAATGACGATATAAACTACCACGATTATATACTTTGCGGCTCTTCGCTGAATTTCATGGGTAGTGGCCCATCTGATAAATCGGATTGATCGTTCTTTGTGCCTTCGTGCCTTTGTGGTGAACCGTTGTATATCGATAGCGAGAGCCAAAAATATCTTCTGGCATATCAGCTCGGTCAGATGTCCTTCCTGCCATTACAGCTTTTGGCATTGTTTCTGCCATTGATGATCTTGAGTCCCTCAAATCATAAGATGCTGGCAATTGCCGCCATGAAGCAGATGGCGATATCTAGGAAATGCAGATAGGTAAAGCCGAATAGCTCTATTAGGAAGGGAACATAAAGCACCGCGGCCAGAAACACAAGAGCCCCTGCACAATCAGACTCCCGGAATAGACGAAAGGCAGGTCGTCGCCTCCTGGCTCTGCCATTGCCGTCTTTCCATCGGAGCACATTTTTCTAACCGATACAGACTCGCCGGTGAGAAGCGACTCGTCTGCAGAGAGGTTGGTGCAAAAGAGCAGCTCAGCATCTGCCGGCACGCGATCGCCTTCAGACAGGACAATCAGATCTCCGGGCACAACCTCTCTCCCAGCGATGCGTTTATGCTGACCGTCCCGGATCACCAGGGCGCGGGGACTGGAGAGGTCTCGCAGTGCCTCCAGTGCCCGCTCTGTCTTTCGTTCCTGGTAGAGGGTGAGGCCCATGACCACAAAGACAAAGCCCATGAGCATCAGAGCTTCCTGAAGATCTCCGAGAAACAGATAGATCAGGCCGCCTGCCACGAGAATAGCAGGATCATGGGCTCCTTTGCGGTGCTTAAGTCGAAGTCTTTCGCCAGCGATACAACTCCTGTTTTATTGATTTTGCTTTGCTATGTTACTATTAAAAGTCTTGTTGTATTTGATTACTATTTCTTTTATTGTTTCCTGCAAACCCGAAAGTCAATGACCACGTTGCTTCTGTGGGGTGCATAGCTTCTCACTATATCCCTGTAGAGGACTTCAACCCCTGCGCCCATCTCCTCAGCCGCACTTCTTATCAGCGCCTCATCTTTGTAAAGATCATCTTCAGGCGCTATGCAGTAGTAATGGACCACGCCGTCAGGCTTTGTCGCCCGCATGGCGGGAAGAAGGAATGCAGAGGCGCTGTGGGGGAGATTCATGATCACGTGATCGGCCCGGTTTTCGTAATGCAGGGCCAGCTCTGCGGCATCGCCTTCCAGGATATCGATATTATTTATTTTATTCAAAAGCGCATTCTCGCGCAGGTATTTCACGGCCACGGGATTTTTGTCCATGGCGATGACGTCTGCCCCCTTTTTGGCCAGGAGCAGGGCAAACGGCCCCACACCTGCGAACATATCCAGCACGACATCGCCCGGGCTGACCAGGCTGGCGATGCGAAGCCGTTCCGTGCCCAGACGGGGGGTGAAATAGGCACCTTCCAGGTCCACCCGATAGCGCAGGCCGTGCTCCCTGTGGAGAGTGACGGTGCGAGCCGCTCCGGCCACGTGCCGGAAGCGGCGGGTGCGAAATTCCCCTTCCACATCGGAGATGGGGGCAATGACGGTTTTTATGCTCTTGCTGGTGGACATGAGTGCGACGGCCACGCGCTCTGCCTCGCTGTCTTCCACCATGGCGATATCGCCTACCACCTCGAAGCTGGGCCGAAAGCCCAGGAGATCCTCCGGGCTTGGTATGCGCTCTTCCGGCAGGAAATTGATCTGCACCAGTTCGAACTGCCCAATGCTGCGCATCTTTGCGGCTTTCTTTTCATCCATCTCCAATACAGGCAGATAGACATGAGATTCATCCGAGCAAATCTTGCGGCTGCGATCGAAGGCGCCCGTCTCCACCAGAGCTTTGCGAATTTTCTCTCCATTTTTTCGGCGAACCTTCAAACCCAGGGATTTATCCGGCATCTGGGGAGATAAAAGAATGCATTCTATTAAATCTGTCTGTCCTGGCGATGTCCTTGGAACCATGCTATTTCATGTGAGCGAACTTGATAGGTTTTCGAAAGCCGTTGTATCTAGTACAGCCGGGCCTAATTAAAGCCATGATTGTGAGAGGATAATGTGCCTTTGTGAACGGCTGATCGTTCTTCGCGCCTTCGCGGCTTCGCGTGAGATTCGACAGGGTCCGGTTTCACGCGAAGGCGCGAAGCCGCGAAGTTAAAACACGGGTTTATTTCGGCCCGGCTGTACTAGCTATGCCGGAAATAGCTTTATCTCCATTCGAATCCTGGACAAAATCATTATGCTAAAACGCAAAAATGGATACAAGGCAATATCGGCATCCGAGATATCGCAATATGTCTACTGCCCTGTATCCTGGTACCTGAAAAGAACCGGAGTGCAGCCGCAATCATTCGGCCTGAAGAGAGGAATCGATGCGCACGAAAAAGCAGGGAGCAGGCTGATTATTCTGGAGAGGCGGGAGAGGGCGGCCGGCATGTTCCGACTGCTGGGTTATTTCTCTTCGTTAACTGCAATTTTGCTCATTGGATGGTTTCTATGGACGTATTTTTAATTTTATTTTTCCTGGTATTAACTCTCCTGATTCTGGCCGTTGCTTTTCAATGGCTGTCAAAGAGGGCGTCGTCATCGGCAAAAACCATGCGCATGGTATATGGAATTCCTGACGGAAAGGTGATCTACTCTGATCTGGACCGCCCGGGAAAGGCCCTGTATTCCAGGAACCTCGGCATCAGCGGCAAGCCGGATTACATAGTAAAAGGCAGAGGCCGTACCTTGATTCCTGTGGAGATTAAAAGCGGACGGGCCCAGGAGCCCCATAAAAACCACATCATGCAATTGGCGGCATACTGCTACCTGGTGGAAGAGAACTACCACAAGCTGGTGCCCTATGGGATAATAGTATATTCCGATGGATTGCAGCACAGAATCAATTTCGATAAATACCTGCGCTCCGATTTGCTGGCAACGGTAGAGGAGATGAAGAGGGCAATAGGACATGATTGTCCCAGGAGAACGCATAACTTTAAACAAAAATGCCGCCACTGTTCATTTAGCGGCAGTTGCAAGAACAGTCTGGTGTAATAATAATGCATTCTAACATTTTATAATATTAATATTAAATAAATAATCACCATGTCGACCGGAATTATTATAAATTTTGACGCCGCTGGATGATCGGTTATTACAGCAGAGGTTATTGCTAACCTGGTTGCCCGGACGGCGGGAAGTTCTAAGGGAGAAAGGATTGTCATGATGCGGTGGTTGACCTTATTGGTTTTGTCATTGCTTTTGGTTTTCATGCCCGCGGCTTTCGGGCTGCCTGACGAGGCAGTCGGGCGTGTGGTAAGCGTGATCAGCGGCGATTCGCTGGGCATAGAGATGCTGATTGCCGATGCGAGGACAAACAACATCGATAGCATCAAGCTCGCAAATATCGAAGCACCCTCAACCGTAACTGCCGAAGGCAAAGCCGCTCAAAAATACGCCTTTTCTTTGCTCAAGAATAAGACCGTGTACCTCGATATCAATGACAACGCCTCAGGCACACGAAACGAATGGAGCCAACTGATCTGTGTGATTTATCTCATGGATTCGGAATACCGGCCCGTCTGGCCGCCCGTTAACAGAATCCTTGTGGACGGCGGCTATGCCAGGCTAATTGACGACAAGAATAATGAATTCAATTCGTCTGCCTGGTGGCTGCCTCCTCCGGTCTTCCCGCCGGGTGAAAAGAGAGACCGGCTATTGGCTATGCTGGAAGGAAGGCCTCTACCAGAGCAGGAGCCCGCTGTCGGGCCGTATTCCTCTCCGGCCGGTGTAATAATGGGCAGTTCCAGGAAGGGCAGCATTTTGGAGAAGGACAGCGTATCCGGGCGCATGAGCATTGGATATCGCAAATGAGACGCAGGAACTGTCCTGAACGCCAAATCAAGTCCTCTGCGAGTCTTTCGCGTCTTCGCGTGAATCGAGATCTCGCGCCAAGCCGCGTTGGGCGCGAGGAAACCATGATCATCGACTTCAAGCACTATCCTGTGATGAATTATTGGCAATTTTAGAGGAGGGGTCAGGAATGGGAAATAGAGGTAGGAGTCGCCCGACTTAAGCTGCAGGTAGAGGCGCTGGCCGCTGGCCTTGCCTTCTATGTCTTTGAATTCGATCTCGCCATCGATGCCCCAGTCGGCCCAGGTCACCGGCCGGAAGATTTGCCCGGATTCGGCAGCGATGGCAATGGCATGGCCCACCAAAATAAGCTCAAGGCTCTCATTATCCAGGTTGATCCCGGCCAGCTCGTCCATCTTTCGTACTTTCTGCAGAAACTCGTTGGAGGCGAACTTTTCTTCGATCAGGTCCAGCAGAGGCACGCGCCTCTCACACATTGGGCAGATGATGTCCTTGAGGCCCTTTGCGAGGCGCTTTTGCACCGCCAATCGATTTTCCAGAGGCTCGTCGCAATTCGGGCAGACGTAAGTCCTTACTCGCGTGACCTTTTTCCGGGGCTGCGCCCGCGCCATCAGGTGCTCGTGCACGCACTTGATGAAGGTGACCTTGGTGTCGTCCGGCACTCCGGATTCGAAGCAGACCATGATCTCAGCCGCGCCCTCGCTCTTCTTTCTCATGGCCAGGCCCACCCGCTTGCCGGAGTGCGTCTTGAAATCCACGGCATCCTTCCAGAGCTGCTCGCACTTGAATCAGACTGAATAGCTCAGCCGGACGACCAGCGTGGAGTAGATCTCCTCCAACGGCCCGGAAAAGCCGTAGGTTACGAAGACATTAGGATGCTCGGGGAGGTCTGGCTTGTCTCGGCGGAAGTATGAGGGAAAGACCAGCATGGTCCCATGGGGTGTCTCCTGGCGCAGGCAGAGCGAGCGGTCCAGGAAGATCTGCACAATGGCCCGCAGGAGGATCTTTTCGTCAGCCTCGGCCAGGCGCTCCATGCCCTTGTAGTCCAGTTTGCCATCCAGCACTTGCTGCTCCAGCACCACGCCCATATCATCGGCATGCTCGCGGGCCACACGAACCACCACCGAAGCATAGCGGTTGAGCCAGGCAGGCGAAAGCAGCAGGAAATCGCCGAAAGCGAGAGCTTGCACCACTCCCTGGCCCTGCATCAGCCCCACCACAGTCCGCAGATCGGTCTCGTTTATGGTCTCTTTTGGAAGCATTAGCTGCAGCCTCTGGCGCAGCTCTGGCAAGCGCACCAGTGGCGCCTTTTCATCAGAGAGCTTGAGGATGGTATCCTTGAGCGTCTTGAAGAGCCGTGTGGTGCCCGTCCAGGGAAGATACTCCCATGTAATGTTTTTGGCGATGGCCTCTTTCAGCTCCTGGCATCCCTGGCCTGTCTTGGCTCCGGTGCAAAACTGGCAAAGCCATGCTCCTTGACATACTCTTCGAAGCGCGTCTGGCTGATGGTAATCCCGCCCCGGTCGCAGCGGGCAGCCACCAGAATCTTGGATGGATCATATTTAGCCGCAGAGCCTTTTCCCAGTAGCCCATCTCCTCAAAGGGATTATCATCCTGAGATGCGATAAGGGCCATACGATTAGCATCCTGTCATCTGAAGCTGAGATGATCGTCTGGCCATCGGGCGTGATAGCTGCATCCAAGATGCCCTGGGTGTGGGCATAGGCTCCAAGAACCATCCAGGATTTATCTGCTCGTCTCTTTCCAACCTTAGGTTTTAACGTTTCCACTTCCTCTCGCCAGCTAGCAGTAAGGAGCTTTGCATAAGCCTCGTCAGAAGGCGCTCGCCAGTCGATGCGGGTGAACTGGGCGATGATGTCGGGCGGAGAGCAGTCCCCGATCAGGAGCGGGATGAAGCGGCGTTGGGCATTGGTTGGATCACGGAAAAGCAAAGTGAGGTGCTCCAGCTTTCCCCAATCTGAGGCAAAATAATCCGGGGACATGCACATGAGAAGGGTGCGGGACTGCTCGATGCCGTGCTGGATCTTCAATGAAATTGAGTCTCCCGGCTGAATGGCCCAGGCGTCCAGCCAGACGTGAAGGCCGTCCTGCTTCAGGCGCTCGGCCAGAGCATGGACGATCTCCCTGTCCTTGGAGCTGTAGCTCAGAAAAATATCGTACTCGAACTCACTGCTCATCGCTTAGTTGCCCTCGAATCTGCCCTGAAAAATTTTGCTTTGCGCCCTATTCACTTTCTTGGTCAAATTGCTTGCGGTGGCAGATACGCGGCCTTCCATTTACATGGGGGAAAGATTTGGCTTATTGATGCTGCAATAATAGTATTATCACCGGAAGCCTGCTCATACCACCGCCACAAGAACGTCAAAGTGCTCTTCCTGAACAGAAATGCTATCTTCCTGCAAAGCTGCAATGTAGATCCGGATAGCTTCTTTGATGTTGGTTAGCGTCTCTTCTTTGCTTTTTCCCTGGCGGATACAGTCGGGAAGGCTGGGCACTTCTGCCACAAAATAGCCGTCTTCTCCGGGGTAGATTATCACCTGTCGCATGTTTTATGATACGGCTTGATTCGAGTGACTTCCTCCCCACCCTAAAGGATGGGGATTCCTGCTTCGACGAATCGGCGCTTACTTTGGACATAGGCCAAAGCCAAAGGTCGGTTCTCCACAGGCTATCCCCCTCAGTCCGAGGGTTCTGATTCCCGTGCTTGCATTGAGAGATCGATTCTTCTTCTCAGCTTGGACATAGTACTTTGGATAGTCGAAGTACTGACCATCCATCCGGTTCGACCTGAGAATGAATGGCATTGAGGTAAGTTTTCATGTTAACTTAATATGGCAGATCCATGCTATATTAAATGAAATGGAAATAAGCGAATTGCTGCTCTACTTTGTGTATGCCTTCACCACGATATTCATCATAGTCAACCCCATCGAGGCCACGCTGGTCTTTGTCACCCTCACCTCCTCCCTGAACTCGAAAGAGAGAAGCCACATCTACAGGCGCACCACTCTGGTCGCCTTCGCCATTGCCATTCTCTTTTCCCTGGCCGGGGACGCAGTTTTGCGCATCTTCGGCATCACCGTGGACAACCTGCGGGTGGCCGGAGGCATACTGCTCTTCCTGGTGGCCATGGACATGCTGCGAGGCGTACGCCGACAAAACAAGGTCACTGAGGCGGAGCTCCTGGATGCAAATCAGCGGGAGGATGTCTCCATATTTCCCCTGGCCATACCGCTTCTCACCGGTCCCGGGGCCATAACCACAGTGGTGGTTTTAATGGGCGCGGCAGACAGCCTGACGAAAAAGGGCCTGTTGCTGCTGGCCATCAGTCTGACATTCCTGGCCACATTCTTCATCCTCAAATTCTCGCAGTACATTGATAAGGCCCTGGGAATTACAGGGATAATGGTCATGACCAGGATCATGGGGCTGATTTTGGGGGCGGTGGCCGTGAGCTTTGTGGCTACAGGGGTCTGGAACCTATACCGGGCGATGGCGGGAGCATGATGATGGAGAAAGAATCATTTCTGCAGTGGTTTTCCACTGAAATTCCGGAGAGCCTCTTCCCTCAAATTGCTGCCCAGGTCCTTTTCCGCTGCGAAAATTGCGGGGAATGCTGCCGGGGGGAAGGCTACGCACTGGTTGATGAGGCGGATGTGCAAGAGATTGCCGGAACGCTTGCCATCAGCTCATCCCAGGCGAGGGCCAGGTTTACAAATCCCGATCCGGAAAAAAATGCCGGATGCCGGATCTTAAAGAGCGCGGGGCCGGATAGCAGTTGCTGCCTTCTTGATGAGCAGGCGAAAAGGTGCAGGATCTACAGCCATCGGCCCCGCATCTGCCGGACATTTCCCATGCTCAATGCAGATACTGAGTGTGAGGAGATAATATGCTTCTACTCTGACTGCCTGGGAACAGCAAAATTCGTGAAAATGCTGCAAGAAAAGAGATGCGATCCAGAGGTTCAAAAGGACATAGAGAGCCTCACGAGAGATGATGAGAGGCTTGAAGCCCTGCGGATATTGCTCTTTGTGTGGCTACGCCGCATGCTGGGAAAAATAGAGGAAGCAGAGGAGATCTGTCGCATCACGGGCATCAGTCCTCCTCAGGAGGAGAGCGCCTTTCAGAGAGATTGTCTGGCCTACTTCCTGATGACCATAACAACGGACGGACTGGTGGAGTATCAGTACGAAGGCTGATTCCAAAGTTAAACGGCGGCGGCACATCTACGCAGGAAGACGGGGTTATTGATTTAAAAATATAAGAATAAAGATAAAAACACACAGGCACTTAGACGGCGGGACATACTGGATTTTTTTATCGCAAACATTCATGCCAAGCCGATCCGTCGGCCCCACTAACAGGGTTTTAACAGTGTCAACCGAATTTATTTCCACAATTTTATTCAATAACTTGTTAAGACTATTCATACTCTCAGCTTCTAGAATCAAGAAGAAATCGTGTTTTCCGAAGATGTGATAAAGCTTCTTTACGCACTCCATCTCATTAAGATCACGATAAACCACCTTCTCTTGGTCAGGAACAGCCTTGATCAATAAAATCGCTAAGACCATGCATTCACCTCGGACTGCAAAAAGCATATCGAATCAACATGTTCTGGCTCCCAGGAAGACATTATCCCTCGTGACAAGACAATTCCCCGATAGAAGGCAAGCATGGCAGCAAAGAGCCATCGCATCAATCACATCCGGGGTAAAGCCGAAATCTCTCAGCCGCTCGGTACACCTTTCAAGTTCGATGAAATCGTCTTCCGTTGTGTTATAAACAATCCATCTCCGATCAAGAATCATGCAATTCCTCCATATTTATTTGCCCAGAAAAAGGTGTCAGAGGCCCAAGGCCTCTTTCATTATCTCGAATATCTGAGTATTATCCAGCTTGCCATGGCTCACCTTTTCGGCGCCAGGGCCCGAGGCCATGACGGGAACGTCAACCGCAGTATGAGTGGCCTCATCCATCTCCGTAATAAAATCGTACCTTGGTCCAGAGGTCCTGGCAGTCCCTGAAGCGAAGATAGGATCAATAACTCCACCCTCATACTCGGCCAGATTCTCCGGCTGCAAGACCAAGCCGCCGCATTCATGGTCAGCGGTTACTATGACCAGAGTATTGTTGTTCTTGGCGGCAAAATCCAGAGCAGTTTTGACGGCTTCATCAAAGGCCAGGGTGTCCGCGACCATCTTGCTCAGATTTCTCTCATGCCCGGCATGGTCGATCCGTCCGCCCTCCACCATGAGGAAGAAACCCTTGGGGTTCTTGGAGAGAATAGCCAAAGTCTTCTCAGTCATCTCGGCAAGGCTTGGGTCCATCTCCTTTGCAGATTGCCTCTCCAGTTCATATTGCAGGTGAGAGCTCTCAAAGAGACCGAGAAGCTTTTCCGTCTTTTTAGCATCTACCTTCTGGAAAGCGGTACCATTATAAACAAAAGCGTAACCCTGCGATGCAAAATCTGCAAGTAGATTACGATCATCGTTCCTCTTGCTTTCTTTGCCGGTGGGAACGGAATCGTTCTTGCCTACAAAGTATTGCAGTCCGCCTCCCAAGATTACCTGCACATTGCTCTTCGAGAGCTGATCTGCGATCTCACTCTCATTGTCCCTGTTATCCACATGAGCATAGAAGGCGGCCGGAGTGGCATGAGTGATCCTGGTAGTAGTGATAAGGCCTGTAGAAAGGCCTGCTTTCTCTGCCAGCTCCAAAATGGTGGTCAGATTCTTGCCATCCATCTTTTTTGGGATGGCCGTAGCATCCTGGCCGATCACGCCGTTATTGGTTTTGTGGCCGGTAGCCATGGCAGTTGACGCCGGTGCTGAGTCGGTTACGAAGGAATTGGCGCTAAAGGTGCTGACATAGCCGGTTTGCTCCATGCCGTCCATAAAGAGCTCAACAGAGGTATACTCCGAGAGATTTTCGCCGGCTTTATCGATCCTGGCCAAAGTCAATTGAGGAAATCCCATACCGTCCCCAATCAAGAGAATTACATTCTTTGCCGATGCAGTCGCTCCAGCTACATCATCTGCCATGCCTGAAGGAATCAAGCACGCGATGATGGCAAGGGACAAAAGAAGCCCCGCCGAAATTGACTTTGTTTTCATTTCATTACCTCTGCGGAGGGGTTATCCGCAGCTTATAAAGGTTTAATCGAAATAGAATATAGATTGGATAGAACAATTTATTAGAGAAGTAATTCTATATAGTTTATTTACATCGAATAAAGATACTGTTTTTAAGTAGCAAAACTATATATTTAATTTCATTCCACCTTCTCGATATGAGAAATTCGATCTTTCTTTGTTTTCACTAATTAAGGAGGGATATGATGTTCAGCAGTAATGGACTTTATGGCGTAAAGGGTGTGATGTTCGACTGCTACAAAACACTCATTGACATTAAGACCGATGAGAGGGACCTGAAGACATATGAGCCTGTGAGCAGGTGGCTCATGTACCATGGCGTCAATATATCCCCTCAGGATTTGATGAACGAGTACCGTTGGAGATGCAAGGAAGAATTAGAGAGGCGTTGTGAGCGGCACGGTGAGCTGAAGGTGGAGGATGTCTTCAGCAAGATCTGTCGGCGGCATACCTCCTGGCCTATAAACGACATCACGGTTGGCATCGAGGCGGCGCGCCTCTTCAGGGCGGCCTCCGTAAGGCGGCTGCGGCCTTTTCCCCAGAGCGTGCGGCTCTTGGAAAAGCTGAAGGGCTATCCGCTGGGCATAGTCTCAAACGGCCAGAGGGTCTTCTCTGAGCAGGAGCTAAGACATCTTGGCCTTTACGGCTACTTCAACTTCGTTATCTTCTCATCAGATTTCGGATATAAGAAGCCGGATTCCAGGATTTTTATGGCAGGAGCAGGTAATCTGGGATTGCCACATCATGAGATTCTTTACATCGGAGATTCCTGGGATAACGATATTAATCCCTCTCGCGGCATCGGCATGAAAGCCATGCACATCGAGGATGCCTGGAGGCACTTCGGAGTAGCCTGAGGTCTAAAGAGTTGAGGAGATGCAAAATGATATTGGATTGACCATCTGCTATTCGCAATAAAAAATCTTCTTTAATCCACGAAGACCATATTAAGAGGGAAGCTGGCAGAGCCTGAGCATTATTTTGCCCAACGGACTTGGGCCATGGAGTGTAGGCTGACTGCCAGCACAAAATTTTTTAGGGGCAGCTTGAGTGATGGCCATATGGTTTTGCCGATAGGAGATCCACATTTCTGCAACCAAAAAGACCAACTTTTCGAGGGGCCTCAATGCTGCCCAACAGATGATATATGCTAATGAGATATATTCATTTTGCAAATAGAATATTCTGGGAATATAGTGGTATGGACAAATAACAATCTGAGGCTTGTGGACAATCGCAGGATAGGATATGAGATCTGTTCACAGATGACTTGAATGGTGTGGAATGGCCATCAATAAGTGAATATAAGAAGATATTGGATAGGATACCACCACATGCTGGGCCAAAACATGTAGAGATATCCTATCGAGACCAGAGTCTTGTCCACTTTGGAGTCCACGATTTGTTCCAGGGAAACTTCTTGGCCCAAATTACAATAGACCAAACCAGAATATATCTGTTTCACAAATACTAAATAAAAGAATATAGTAAGGCAATAGGATATAGATACTATTTTCGATAAAATTCTAATCCAAGAAAACGAAGACCGCGAGGGATAAGGAGTTAGTATGCTTGATAAATATCTAGAAATAGATAGAGAAACCTTGCTGACTATTGTAGGCCTCTTCGGTTGTATCGCGCTTATTGTTTCGTCTGTGTTTCTACATTAGGATGGCTAATCATTATTCAGACGTGAGGTGGCAGCGGCTCGTCGGGAGGTGCAGAGGATGCAAGTAGAAGCGGATGCGGCTTGGGCGCGGGCCAAGGCTCTAAAGCTCCATGCTAGTACAGCCGGGCCTAATTAAAGCCATGATTGTGAGAGGATAATGTGCCTTTGTGAACGGCTAATCGTTCTTTGCGCCAATCAAGGCTTCGCGTGAGATTCAACAAGGTCCGGTTTCACGCGAAGGCGCGAAGCCGCGAAGTCAAAACATTGGTTTATTTCGGCCCCGCTGTACTAGTGACGACAAAAGGGAGAACATTTGCTCCAACGGTCCTGAGAATTATGTGCGCTTCTTCCTTACCATCATTTTGATCAATGAATTGTCAGACCAACAATATCGATAATAATAGCCACAACGATACTAACCCATTGCTCGCTCGATCGCCGCATCCAGTTCATTGATCATTAAGGGCTTGCAGACAAATTCGTTTCCTCCGGCATCGAAACACAGGTCGCGATAGATGCTTGGGGGAGACCCAGTTGCAAATACTACCTTAAGAGCGCCACCAAAAAGACTTCGAATGCGCCTTACTGCTTGTATACCGTCCATTTTGGGCATCTGAACATCCATTATCAACAGATCATAGGCTACATGTTCGACTGCCAGTACAGCCTCAGCACCATTTTCAACGGTATCTACATCATGTCCCAGCATTCTGAGCATCTTTCCTGTAATTTCCTGATCTATGAGATTGTCCTCGGCCAGGAGAACCCTCAAGGCCCGCTTAAATGATGCAGATTTCTTCAACGCAATCGTCTCCTGAGAAGAGATATCATTCTTCGTTCTACATACTTGGCTTTGCTCTTACATTATTTGTCCTTTATCCAAATAGAGTATATATTTGATAGATAAATCGGTCAAGATGGTAAGGGACTGCAATGAAAAACACTCATAATAGCAAAAGATGAGTGATATCTTAATATAAAACTAAAGTGAAACGGCGGCGGCGCACCGTACAACAAGCAGTGGGGCATCATGGTTAAAAATAAATAAAAAATAGAATCTATAGTGGTACGAACCCATGCACCTCAGCGATCTTCTGACCTTCGGGCCCTACCATGAAATCTATAAAGGCCTGGGCTCCCGGTTTGACATCGCCGTAGGTATAGAAGTACAGCTCGCGAGCAAGCTCATAGCTTGCATTCTTGATGGTCTCAGCCGTCGGCTTAACACCGTCTAAGGTGATCACGCCCAAAGAAGCATCTTCTGAATAGCTAAACCCAAGATATCCTATTGCGGTCTTGCTTTCATTTATGAGCCGTTTCATTTCGTCATTGCTATCGGTCACAATACATGTACTTGGCATCTCCGCCATTTTTCTGCCCAGGACATATTCATTGAAGACATCCCTGGTACCAGACCCATTCTCCCTGGCAACGACCATTATCCGCTCATCGGAGCCGCCCAGATCCTCCCAGTTGTCGATCTCTCCTGAGTAGATCCTCTTGACCTGATCTTTGGTCAGGGATGTCACACCTGCATCATAGATCTGCTTGCTAACGACAATAACTATGCCGTCATGGCCGATCAGATTCTCCTTGAACTTATCGCCGGAACTGATAATAGCCAATTCGGCAACCTTGCTGGAGGCCATCGCTATATCGGATTTGCCCTTCGCGATGTTCTCTATTCCAGCATAGGTGCCGCCCCCGGTTACAAGGACTGTGTAGTTCGACTGCCCCCCATTGAAGGCCTCTGCGCCGGCCTCAGCCAATGGCAAAACTGTAGTTGATCCTGAGATAAGGACGGTCTCCTTCGCAGTAACCGTAACGGGGCCAACAGTCTCTATGAGCAGAGCAATAAGTAGAACGCAAATAGGCTTTCTCATTTTATCCATCCCGCAAACAGAAATATTTTGAGTATATTAGTAATAGGTTAATATAAATATCTTTCGGGATACTGTGCGCCTTTCTCATGCAATTCAGGAATTAGGAAAAAAGAAAAAAAGGAGATTAAGAGATGATTTTACATTGGTACGAACCCGTACTCCACCGCTACCTTCTGACCTTTTGGCCCCGCCATGAAATCTATAAAGGCCTGCGCGCCAGGCTTGGAATCGCCAAAGGTGTAGAAGTACAACTTGCGAGCAAGCTCGTAGCTTCCATCCTTGATGGTCTCGGGGGTTGCCTTCACGCCGTCCAGAGTAATGGCTCCAACTGCTCCATCCTCGGCATAGCTGAATCCCAGGTACCCTATGGCCTTATCACTGCCGGTAAGGGCGGTCCTGATCTCGGCATTGCTGCCGGCTACGGTGTTCACACCAGGAGTCTCCGCTTTCTTATCGCCCATGATATCTTCATTGAAGGTGTCTCTGGTGCCGGAGCCCTGCTCCCTGGCAACGACCAGTATTTCCGAATCCGGGCCGCCCAGATCCTTCCAGTTGGTGGTCTCTCCTGAGTAGATCTTCTTAACCTGATCCTTGGTGAGGGCGGTCACGCCGGCATCATAGATCTGCTTGCTCACGGCAATGACTATGCCGTCATAGCCTACCATGTTTTCCTTGAACTTGTCGCCGAAATTGCTCTTCTCATCAGCAGTAACCTCGCGCGAAGCCATTCCTATCTCGGAGTTGCCCTCGGCAACATTCTTGATGCCCACACCGGTGCCGCCCCCGGTCACCAGTGCCTGGTAATCGGACTGCTCGCCGTTGAAGGCCTCAGCTCCGGCTTCCGCCAGAGGCAATACCGTCGTCGATCCGGAGATAGTGACCAAATCGGCCTCACGCTGTGCATCGATGGCTAAGGGAGCAGTAATTAAAAATGCCTCACGCCCACTATAATCGAATCCTTCTGGATCGGCATGCTCCCGGTCTCTTATTTGTACTTCAATCTGAGAGTCTCCTACATCCTCTTCACTTGTCGTCCAAGTCCATTGATTATGAGCCATCCAGTCAGTTACGCGCAGCCCATTAAGGAAAAACCGATATGAAATGGGATAGCTTTCTGGGTTTTCAAAATCTACAATCCAGGTTACAGTCGTGCCAACTATCTGCGGACTCGTCTTGTCGGCAGAAAGGCTGAACGGGGATGTTGGCAGGAACTCTACCTCCGGTAGACGAATATGCATAGGCTCGGAAGCTTTTATTGTAAAGCTTTTCAACATGATATCATCGTAGTTTTCTGGACCCGCATGCTCTCCATCCCGTATTCGGACCTCGATCTGGTTATCGCCAACATTAGGGGCAGTCCTGTTCTCGCAAGCAGGGGTCTCGCTGCCTCCCCATGCGCATGTTGTAAAGACGTTATCTGTTCTCCAATCATCCACCGGCCAATCGTTCAGGAAGAATCTGTAGAATATCTGATCGCCTTCAGGATCAGTTGCGTTCGCAGCCCAAGTTATGGCAGTGCCTGCATCTTGCGGGCCGGCTTTGTCTGGCATAAGGCTGCTGATAACTGGTGGTTGATTCTCCTGCTCAGTCTTTATGGTCTTTGTATGCCCGATATTCACATACCCCTCAGGCGGCCTTAAGCTGAGATTCAGGTAGCCTTCTCTTATCCGCAGCCTCTGGTATCTGTCTGCCATGTAAAACGGCCCACCTGGGTGGAAGGCACCCCGGCTGTCCTGGCCCCAGTCCAGGTTCAGCCAGACCTCTTTGCTCTCGTTCTCGACGCGAGTGAAGATCTGGTCTGTGCCATAATGCCCCCTCAGCCAGGCGACTGTGTCCAGCACCCGGTCATCAGCCTGGTCCAGGATGCCCAGATAGACCTCGCAGTAGGCATGGCCGATCTTGGTGCTGCTGTTGAAGGCCAGGACTACGCGGGTGGTGCAGCCGATGGCCTCGATGAGCGAAGACATGAGAATAGCGAAGTCATCGCAATCGCCGACTCCGGAGAAGCCCGCTTTCTCGCCCACCCGTATGGTGAAGTTGGCATAGCGATAGATGTCCTTGCCCCGCGTCTCTCCCACGTAGCTCCAGCCCTTGACCTTTTCATTCCCCTTCTTCAGGTATTCATAAATAGAGCAGACCTGATCAACAGTATGATCGCCCGGATACCTGGCAGCCAGAGCCAGGGCCGTCAGCTGTACCAGGTCTTGCTCTGGCTCCACCCTGGAGTCGAAGATTTGTCGCAGCTCGCCCAGGCTTACCTTGTGCGTCACCCCTGAACCCCTCCCGCCCCCTGTGGTGGTCAGCTCGATAACCTCGTCCTCCGGCGTCTCGGTGATGGCAGGAACTCCTACCAAGGCTGATCTATCGGAAATCAGTCGATCCAGATCCTGTGGGGAGAGAGATGAGAGGCCTTCATCGGAGCTGGTGAAGACAAAAGGCAGGTCTTTGGGCGTACCTGAACCGATCAGTAGAAAAGTGCATAGCCAGAGTGCCCAGGAAGACATAAAAGAGTTCATGTTCAAAGCTCCCGATATATTCTCCTTGCAGCAACTTTGAACTTATCGCCGGAACTGATAATAGCCAATTCGGCAACCTTGCTGGAGGCCATCGCTATATCGGATTTGCCCTTCGCGATGTTCTCTATTCCAGCATAGGTGCCGCCCCCGGTTACAAGGACTGTGTAGTTCGACTGCCCCCCATTGAAGGCCTCTGCGCCGGCCTCAGCCAATGGCAAAACTGTAGTTGATCCTGAGATAAGGACGGTCTCCTTCGCAGTAACCGTAACGGGGCCAACAGTCTCTATGAGCAGAGCAATAAGTAGAACGCAAATAGGCTTTCTCATTTTATCCATCCCGCAAACAGAAATATTTTGAGTATATTAGTAATAGGTTAATATAAATATCTTTCGGGATACTGTGCGCCTTTCTCATGCAATTCAGGAATTAGGAAAAAAGAAAAAAAGGAGATTAAGAGATGATTTTACATTGGTACGAACCCGTACTCCACCGCTACCTTCTGACCTTTTGGCCCCGCCATGAAATCTATAAAGGCCTGCGCGCCAGGCTTGGAATCGCCAAAGGTGTAGAAGTACAACTTGCGAGCAAGCTCGTAGCTTCCATCCTTGATGGTCTCGGGGGTTGCCTTCACGCCGTCCAGAGTAATGGCTCCAACTGCTCCATCCTCGGCATAGCTGAATCCCAGATATCCGATAGCCTTATCACTGCCGGTAAGGGCGGTCCTGATCTCGGCATTGCTGCCGGCTACGGTGTTCACACCAGGAGTCTCCGCTTTCTTATCGCCCATGATATCTTCATTGAAAGTGTCTCTGGTGCCGGAGCCCTGCTCCCTGGCAACGACCAGTATTTCCGAATCCGGGCCGCGCACATCTTTCCAATTGGTGGTCTCTCCTGAGTAGATCTTCTTGACCTCATCCTTGGTGAGGGAGGTCACACCGGCATCATAGATCTGCTTGCTCACGGCAATGACTATGCCGTCATAGCCTACCATGTTTTCCTTGAACTTGTCGCCGAAATTACTCTTCTCATCGGCAGTAACCTCGCGCGAAGCCATTCCTATCTCGGAGTTGCCCTCGGCAATATTCTTGATGCCCACTCCGGTGCCGCCCCCAGTCACAAGTGCCTGGTAGTCGGACTGCTCACCATTGAAGGCCTCAGCTCCGGCTTCCGCCAGAGGCAATACCGTCGTCGATCCAGAGACACGAACCGTCTCCTTGGCCATGACCATAGAGGTGCCGATTGCGCCCACGATCAAGGCGATTATTAGAGCACTAAATAGCTTTCTCACTTAGATTTCACCAGCGACAGGAAGCCAGGAATGGTATGTAAAGTTAACCAATATAAAATATATATCATCCATTATCTACATTACTGGCCATGATACTATATAGAATATATACCTAAAGGACAACTCGCCCAAGGAAAAGAGAAAGGAAAGACCTGAGAATCACTCAGATCGGTATGAATCCATTTTCATCCGCAATTTTCTGTCCCGCGGAACTGAGCACAAAATCAATGAACTTTTGGGCACAGGGTGCAGGCTGTCCCCAGGTGTAGAAGTAAAGGTGACGGGCCAGGGGATAAGAGCCGCTCTTTATGTTAGCTACATTAGGATTAACGCCCTCATATGTCAATACACCCACATCTCCACTCTCTGCATAGCTAAAGCCGACATAGCCGATTGCCTTGTCGCTGCCAGTTACTGCGGTCTTAACTTCAGCACTACCCTGGCCGACAGTCTTTACCCCAGGCGTCTCGGCGGTCGTAGAACCCATAATCAACTCATTGAAAGTGTCCCTGGTTCCGGAGCCATCTTCTCTGGCAATAGCATAGATCTCCATATCAGGCCCCTTCAATTCCTTCCAATTTGTGATCTTTCCTGCATAGATGTTCTTGAGCTGGTCCTTGGTTATGGCCTTGACACCGGCATCATAGATGGGTTTGCTTACAATGATACAGATACCATCATAGCCGATGAAGAATTGCTGGAAATTATTTTTGTTGTATTTGCTCCTCTCCGTGTCTTTGATCTCTCTGGAAGCCATGGCGATATCTGATCGGCCTTCACCGGCTGCAGTTATGCCCGCACCGGTGCCGCCGCCAGTAACCGTTATCTGACAATCGGTCTGTTGACCATTAAATGATTCAGCTTCTAGCTCTGCAAGAGGCAAGACCGTCGTGGATCCGGAGACAGTCACCTTCTCTGCTGCTAACGCTGTAGCAATCGACCCAACAAATAGGGCAATAAGCAATATAGTCGCAAGTCTTCTCATATTCTCACCGCAGCGACCAGGGCTTAGCAAGATATGTAAAGTTTGTCAAAATGAAGAATATAGTAATACGACCTAATCAAACTGTCATAGTAAAAATACCTGGAAAATAGATCTCTATTCGGGTAAGAGATTGTCATATTCTATTGCATACAATATCGATTGAATGTGGCGGAATATATCCTACGTTTTCTATAAAGATTGCCTATTTATCTTAGAAGACCCTGCGGCAGGGATCAGTTAAGGATTGAGGTGATGTAGGATGATAAAAGGGATCGGCGAAAAACTATCTGCTTATTGTGGGCGGATTGGTCTAGAGAAATCCGTGTTAGCAGTATCATTTGCACTCATACTAATTGCCCTCATTGGCAGTTCAATGGCGGCCACACCATCAAGCTCTTTGGTTGGTCCAGGATCGTACGAAGAGAAGAATATAACATTCAACTTTGAGCAGAGTGTGCAGAGTAATGGTTATTCCATGACCTACCTGTACGCCAAGTCTGGAAATGTCGAAGTCAAGAATTATGCTCATGGCAGCGGCTCCTTAAACAGCGAGTCCACTCTGACCTATCAACAATTGAATAAGCAAAATCATCCGCTATACACTGATTACAACGATTTCACTCAGAACTGCATCCAATTCAAGGAAGATGTCTCCATGGTATATGCACCCATGAGGATCACCGTCGGAAACGGCTACTATGCTGCAAACCCGTTTGATTACAATTCCCTGCTGAAAGAGAAGACCTGGGTAAAGAATTATCGTGCCGGCACAAGCATGCATCACGAAGTCGAGTATGCTCATGCCCTTGATAAGGAATTGGAAATCGTTGGCAAAGAGAAATTCAACTATACCTATGATCCTGTTTGGGAAGGCGTGGGCTTTACCGAAATGAAGATCAAAGAAGATGTGACGGACGGCAAAGCCCATATCGGCGTCCTGCAATCCAATGCAGACTACGCAGGAAAACTCGCCTCGGATGGGAAGATGCCCTTGTCAGACTTCACTTCCTTAAAGGGATTGGGGTCCGGCATGCTCAGCAGTGCCTGGAAGAAACCCTCCATTGAGATCGATGAGGACTACTGGGGAACCTCCCACATAGAGAAGAACATGACACTTGAAGTGCCCTATTATAAGAAGACGTCAAGTGACGACTGGCTGCCCTGCTGCTCTGGAGGATACCTCACCATGCCTGCGAGCTATATTGGAGACGCGAAACTTAAATCTGCCAAGGGTATCTTCGACTGCTCCTGCTTCAAGGCACCGAATCAAGCTCAGTTCCCTAGAGTCTACTGAGGAGTAACTATCAAATTTTTTGCAATGATAAAAACGGTCCATTGATGCTGGGGATGTCACTCCGCCTCCATCGGGTACATCGCCGGCATCAATCAATAATAATTAATAATTCAACAGATAGTTATTCTATCGTTATTTTTTATTTAAGATATGATTATATATAGAATATATTCACAAAATAGAGGTATATATTTTAATGGGCGAAAGAATATATGGACTGATTCAAATGAGATGAGATGGTGTTAACCGCTTTATCTCTGGGAAAGGGCAATGAACTTGGGAGGAAAAATGATGTTTGAAGTTATCGGATGTGAGGATTCTCGAAAAGGCGAGAGTCTGCTTGGCCTTCTGGGATACTACGAGGCAATCTTAGAGAGAAAAGGGCTGGTGGCCAGGATAGGAGAGATTAGATCTCTCAAACTGGGTTTGATCTTGGATCTATTAATGATGATAAATATCACAGAGGACTTAAAGGTCAATTTGATCTCATCCGTGGTGAATGCCTGGGAGATGAACTGCAATGGTAAGACATTAGAGGAAGGCGAAGAAGAGATAAAGACAATGGGTAGTTGCATTGCAACCGTTCGGAAAAATGCCCAAATGGCGCTGCATAATTGCAATCCAATCAACCTGATGCAACTGGATGTTGCAGTGATGTTTGCCTTGCCGCTGATGCTTCGCGACCTCAAAAATGATGAGGTGCCAAAAATTCGCGACCTCCTCAACCGGGTAATGGAGGACTTTGCAGAGAGGAAGGAACAGGGATTTGCTCCTTGCTAATGATCACCCAATTAAATAAAATAGGGCGGTTTCCTTGCCTGCTCCCATGACTGAGTTCTGATATGTGACAGCCCGTGATCAGATTTTATAATTCGGCAAAAAACCAATACAAAGAATAAACAATATATACCTATATAGTTTAAATGCACAAAATATATGGTTGATATGAAGATCATTTGCCTTGATGAAAGAGAATAATGCAGCTACAAAGATCCTCTCCGCTAGGGATGCAGAAGTCTTTCGCAAACATGGTTGGCAGGCCGCAGATCTCCACGTGCATACCATTTTCTCACCCGACGTCATTTCGGTTAGGTCTCTGCACCCAGAGAGATTATATCAAACGGCAAAAGAGAATGGAATGGACTATGTGACGTTTACTGATCACGACACCATGGCTGCATACGACATTTTGAGCCCTGCGATGGAAGGTCTGATCAGAGGCGTAGAGATAAAGATCAAGGATATGAAATCCGTTGGACATACCATCCATATCAATGTTTATGACCTGGGCAATAAGCAGTTTCAAAAACTTGAGGAGATCGCCGCGGCAGGAGACCTGCACAGCTTCCTGGATTGCCTTAGAAAAGAAAAATTGCCCTTCGTTTACAATCATCCCCTCTGGTTCGAGCCGGGAGAAAGACCCAATCTAGCCGTCATACCGGATCTGATCAAGCTCTTTCCAGCCATAGAATACAATATGCATCGCGTCAGGAGAAAAAACGAGATGATTATGGAATTGGCCAGACGGTATGGAAAAGGACTGATCGCGTCCACAGATACTCATTCAGGAAGGATAGGACAGGCGTATACTCTTTCCAGAGGAAAAACCTTTAGAGAATTCTACAACAACATCTGCCAGGGAAAATCATACATTGTCGTAAGAGATCTGACGAAGCAGGACCTCATGCAGGAGATGAACATTTGGTTAGATCTGATATCCAGCCAGGATATGATCCTGAAAAGCAAGAAGATCTCCACCGGAATAAACCATCTGGACAAGTTTATAGCCATCCTTGCTGGCAATTCGCTTAGAGATTTTCCCCGAGTATATCGCGCCGCTCTGGCAGCTACGTACAAAATAGCCAATTCAGGACTGCCTGCTGCGCTTTACATAAGAAAGGAAAGCTCCCGACTCTCTGAAATAGAGCAGATGCTCGGCATTCACACCCATTGAATTAGGGATGAATCATTGTATTGCGGCACACAATTCAACCTATATAGATTCAATAGAGATAAGCGTAGTATTCATATTATGTAGGAAAAATATATAAGTCATCTGTTACTATCCTAGAAGCAATGGATAAGGAGACAAAGATAAACATAGTTAGATATATGATAGTAATAATAATATTTTCTATGCTCATACTATATCATCTCTATATGCAAGGAATATCTTATCATCTATAAAATTAAAAATAAATATGGAAACGAGAAAAGTGCAGAAGACGGGAACGTCAACGTTGATTGTTTCCCTTCCCAAAAAATGGGCAAACGAAAACGCAATCGTCAGCGGTTCTTTATTATTTATTTCGCAAAAACAAAATGGTGACCTATTACTATCCAGTGATAAATCTGAGCCGGACCAGATCGTAAAGCTTGACATCGGAAACAAATACGGAGCGCCTTTGATTCGAGATGTGATAGCCTGCTATCTTGCAGGTTACAAGACGGTCGAGATATCGTCTCATCAACTGACAGCAATGCAAAAAAGAGATCTGCACTCTATCGTAAACAAACTCATCGGACCGGAGATCCTGGAAGAGACCATCAATAAAGTGGTTATACATGACCTTCTCAGCGCGGAAGAACTACCGTCAGATCGCGCCCTGAAAAGAATGAAGAATATTACCCGGTCCATGATCCAGGACGCTCTATCCTCCCTTATAAAAAGGAATAAAGATCTAGCAATGGACGTCATTCAAAGAGATAATGACGTGGATCGTCTTAATCTGCTTATAGCCCGTCAATTCATAGATATCCTTAGATCAGGTTCCATAAAGCAGGAGACACTCTGCCCCATCAGCGCCTTTAATTACATGCAAGCGGCCACAAACCTGGAGCGTATGGCAGATCATGCCTCAAAGATCGCCGAGATATCCTCTCAGAATGATAACGAGCTTCCTGGAGAGATGACCGATGAGATCGCCAGGCTGAGCTCTACCTTCACCACCTTAATTGATGATTCCATATCCGTGCTTCTCAAACCGGACACCGAGAAGGCCAACCAGCTTATCGATAAAACTAGGCAGATAAAGAAGCAATCAATGATTATGACCAGCTCCTTCTGGGAGGGGGACGATGACGAGATTTTGATCAGACTGGTGGTGGCCAGCAGCATGGAACGCATGCTTGATCTCATAATAAATATCGCAGAGCTGTCCATCAACTTGCATAATGCAGTTTTAGAGAACTAGGTGGTAGCAGAACAGGGCTTGTGTTTTAATCTAGCAGTTATTGAGGATGCTGGCAGGGCCCGAGAGGTAAAAAGCCAGGTATCCTGACGTAGAGCTTTAGCTCGGGTGCAATCTGCCAGCCGGGAATGCACCCCCTGCTCCACCTCAGTTATCCTCCATGCAGGAGCTTACCTAGGTTCGCACAGACGGTGAAATATGGGGTGCTCTTGGGGCCCTGTAATGCCCCATTACATCTAACGAAAGGATGCTCTATAATCTTTTTGCAAATACATTAGATGAAGACAATAGGAGTATAGATCACCGATAAATTTTGAGATGTAATAAATGGATTTTTGAAAGATAGGCTGCGATAATACTAATTTGGCACCAAGATAATTCTATTAATATTATGCTTGAACCATTAATACTAAAAAAATTCTGAGGTTGTTGATTTCGTTTATATGAAAAAGAAGCCGGATTCAGGTGGGCTTTGCATAGTGTATCTCAAAGCTGTCCGAAAGCTTCGACAAATGAAATCCCTGAAATCCTCGATTAAGTAGATCGATTTGACCTGGAATATCTCTGCTATTCATCCTAACCACATCAGGACCAATTATGCATGGGTTTAAAAGATTCTTATGCATGATATACCTCAAACGCCATTCAAACTTGATCTTCAGGGCTTTTATGATCAGGCCCTGCGAGAGGATATTCTGAAGGCTGGGCCGGTTCTTGGGCGATACCATGCAACAGACATGATTATATCCTAAATTTGCTATCATTTTTAGGTGAGCATTCTGCATCTTGCTCTGCAGCGAGTTGCCTCGAAAATCGGGATGAACGGCGATTGTTGCCAGATGGACAACATTTGCCAGATCGTCTTTGGGAAGGTTTATGTCGAGGCCAAAATTGTCTTTGCCCTCTCCTGGAAAAGAGAGTATATTGTAGGCGATTAGTCCATCTTGGCAAAAGACGCCTACTGCCGATTTTTCCATCTGCAGATGTTCTTGGAAGTAATCGGCAGAATGCGATCTGAATATCTCCTTATCGGCAAGATGATGAATCACTATTTCCTGTAAATCCATCATCTCCTCGAGATTGCTTTCATCCACAAATCTCATTTCGTAGCTTAAATCTGCTTGCAGAGGGGAGCCCTTATTCCGTTTGATATTCCCGTATTCAATCATGAAACACACCTACTATTCTGCATGCATTCTTCAG
>Ga0247841_10004280_pt1 | contig 24813 bp, 23 predicted proteins | sample LaCruzMarch2015__2_FD_192410 | JGI IMG/M metagenome (GOLD analysis project Ga0247841, IMG submission 192410) | Freshwater microbial communities from meromictic Lake La Cruz, Castile-La Mancha, Spain - LaCruzMarch2015_18m | ecosystem: Environmental > Aquatic > Freshwater > Lake | place: Spain... | reverse complement strand
AAATAATTGCGGAATTACGGGCATTGTATGATTATTGGCAGGCGATACATCTTTTGCAATACGGGAAATTCCATTTTTTTCCTGTGTCAATGAAATGAACGGACATACAGCAATATCAATACCTGTATAATGTCGGCTATAAACATTGCGGAAAATAAAATCGGTGTAACCTTGTAAAGGTGCCAGAAAAATCATGAAGATGTATTATGTATCCTAAAACCCGTAAGTCTTTTCTGAAAGACCGTTCAGTCTTCCCTGCTTATCGGTAGGCTGGCGGCAAGGCATGGCAGGCAAGTTTTATTGATGCCCTTTTGTGATATATTGGTTTCATTGTCCGAGATATGCTTTTAGCAATTTGCTTCTGGCGGTGTGTTTAAGCCTTCTAATAGCTTTTTCCTTAATCTGTCGTACCCTTTCTCTTGTAAGACCAAATTTTGCACCTATTTCATCAAGTGTCAGTCCATGATTGAGTCCAATACCAAAGTACAGGTTAATAATGTCTCTTTCACGCTCCGTAAGGGTCGAAAGAGAACGCTGTATTTCTTTTGAAAGCGACTCATGGATCAAACCACTGTCGGTATTGGGTGTATCATTATTAACATAAACATCAAGGAAACTTGAATCTTCTCCTTGTACCAAGGGAGCATCCACCGAAAAACTTCGCATTGATATCTTTAAAGCATCAGCCACTTTTTCTTCAGAAATATCCATTGCATTGGCAATCTCATCTGTTGATGGATGTCGCCCAAACACTTGTTCTAATCGTGAAACTTCCTTTGAAATTTTATTCAAAGAACCCACCTGATTAAGCGGCAAACGAATAATTCTCGACTGTTCGGCAAGAGCTTGCAGAATGGATTGCCTGATCCACCATACGGCATACGAAATAAATTTAAATCCTCTCGTTTCATCAAACCTCTGCGCCGCCTTTATCAACCCGAGGTTTCCTTCGTTGATCATATCCGGCAAACTCAATCCCTGGTTTTGATATTGTTTTGCAACCGAAACAACAAAACGCAAATTTGCTTTTGCCAGTTTCTCCAATGCTTGCCGGTCGCCAACTTTAATCTTTTGAGCAAGCTGTACCTCTTCTTCTGCCGTAATCAGTCCTTCCCTCCCAATTTCTGAAAGATATTTATCTAATGAAGCGGTTTCTCTATTGGTTATTGATTTTGTTATCTTGAGTTGTCGCATAACTTCATCTTTCTATATTTAATCTGCTGATAAACAGCTATTTAAACAACAGTCAAATACTTTGCAAAGATACAACAATTAAGTTGATTTTATAAATAATCTATCTAAATAATTTTTCAACAGTTTAGGCGCTTGATAATAAGCAACTTATACTAAGAAAAGGTAATTGGTAATCGGTAGCTGGTAATCAGTTACTTTTTTTACTGATTACCGACTACTCTTTTTCACCGATTACTAAAATTAGGGATGTAATAATTTGTCCCAGGCAAAGTATATCTACATTCCAAAACTATAATAAGCCCGCATTCCATTAGGATAAATACCTTCTATTAACACCCCTCCTTTTTTATTTTCCAAGGCTGTTTTTAAATCATCAATGGTTTTAACAGGGGTTTTATCAACTTCCGTAACAATGAAGCCTTCACTAATACCGGCACTTCGGAAAATACCTTCTTCAAGTTTCGAAATTTTCAGGCCATATTCAATTCTCAATGCTTTCATATCATAGGTTGAAATAGTTTCAAATGTAGCGCCCAGTGTAGAAATAATACTTGATTCATCTTTTTTTACCAGGTCAGTACTGCCATTTTTATTTTTTAGTGTTATTGATGCTTCTTTTTCTTCTCTGTTACGAATAAAAGAAACTACTACTTTATCGCCTGGTTTATGGGTAATAATGGCTTCCTGTAGTTCCGAAGATGTGTTTACCACAGAATTTCCAATTTTGGTAATGATATCGTTTTCTTTAATTCCGGACTCATCAGCAGAACCACCTTGCGTAACAGAAGTAACATACAAACCTTTAACCTTTGTGATGCCTTTTTCTTTTGCTAATTTGCTATCGATCTCTTCAAAAACAACACCGAGGTAAGCACGTTGCACTTCTCCATACTGTAAAAGGTCATTTACCACTTTTTTTACTATGTTAACAGGTATAGCAAATGAATACCCTGCATAAGAACCTGTATTAGATGCTATAGCAGCATTTATACCAACAAGCTGACCGGTTGTGTTTACAAGTGCGCCACCACTGTTTCCGGGATTAACAGCAGCATCGGTTTGCAGAAACGATTCGATAGCCGAATTCCTGCCAAGGATATTTAGATTCCTCGCTTTGGCGCTTATAATCCCAGCGGTTACTGTGGATGTAAGATTAAAAGGATTGCCAACTGCAAGTACCCATTCTCCTAATTTCACACTGTCTGAATTACCGTATGCAAGATAAGGCAGATCTTTTTCTTCGATTTTAATTAAAGCAAGGTCGGTTCCCGGGTCAGTTCCAATAATCTTACCATCGTATGTTCTTTTATCATTTAGTGTTACTTCAATGGAACTGGCTCCTTGTACAACATGGTTGTTTGTTACAATGTAACCATCATCAGAAAGAATAACACCGGAACCTGACGCTTTAATCGGAGCAAGGCTGTATTGATATCCCGGGTTATTGAATAAACCCCAAGGGTTCCAAAAACCACCAAAAAAATCATCATACACAGTGCTTTTCTGCTGATATTCTGTAGTGATATTCACCACAGCATGTATTGATTTTTCTGCAGCAAAAGTAAAATCAACATTTCCGGAAATTATTGCCGGTGGGTAACCAGCATACTGCATAGGAATCTCAGGTTGAACAGCAATTTTTTGCCCTGTAACTTTTTGAACGACATTTGTAGTTCCAATTGCAAATAAACCTCCGGCAAAGGCGATAAAAACAAAAGTTAAAATTTTCTTTGTGCTCATATATCAATATTTTTAAATTTTTTTTAAATGAATTTTGAACGACAATATTTATACCTTGTATTATGCTACTATCAGTGATATTTTTTCAAAATTAATTATTTTTTGTTTTCATTAAACGATCTACATTTCGCATTATTGTTAATCTGTTGTTAAAAAATGTTAAATAAATAAAGTATTAGACAATCTGTGTTTTTTATACCTTTGCTGTCAAATTCAGTTATGCCGCATAGAAAACATTAATTATATTTTCGCAGGGGTATAATTTTCAAAACCAATAGAACATAATGAAGAAACCAAAGAACAAATTCTTTTACCTGCTGGTCGGAATTTTCATTGGCATTTTCATTGTATGGAGTATTACCTGGTGGCAGGGATATAATACGACAGGAGAATGGAGTGTTATCAAAAAGGTTAAATCTTATTTCAGTAGTTTTTTTAACAAAAGTGATAATCAAAATGTTACAATTATTACTGAAAATGTTAGCAAACAGAAAACCGATAATAAACACATAAACAAACTCAATCCCGAATTTAAGAACGATTCAGCTTATTACGATACAACCAACCTGAATTTATACGATCCGAATGCACTTGATGAATTCCTTGCCAGATATAATGGGCAATTACCCGACTCATTAGTTCTTGATTCTATCTTAAAAAACCAAAATAATACTGATATCAATACCTATAGTGCATCTGACAACATCCCGATAAAAAAGGACCGGCTCATTTATGCAAAATCATATACTATTCCGGGAATAGATATATTTAACAACGATAATCCCGACAAGATTGATTCTTTACTCACCGACAACAAAGCGGGCACCCTGAATAAATTTAAAAATATACTTCGTATTGAATTTTGGAAATCACCTATTAACTATAAAGGTTATAAAACCGGCAAGAATAAATTAGTATTGTTCGGCATTGATCAGTTCAATATGATATCTTTCAAAATGTTGAATAAAACGCTTTACATGAAATATATGTCGGATTATTATCAGGTAGATAAAACATCGGAATTTAAATCGCTCGTTTCGGTCAACAATCAGAACATCTTAAATCAGCTTAACAGTAAATGATAATCAGGTTTTATAAATATCATGGCTCAGGTAACGATTTTATTTTAATTGATAACCGAAGTTTAGTTATCAGGAATTACAATAAATCTGCCGACATTATTGCACGTCTTTGTCACCGTAAATTTGGTATAGGAGGTGACGGATTAATACTTGTCAACAGGAGCAATGATATGAATTTTGAAATGGTGTATTTTAATTCTGATGGCAAAGAAGGAAGTATGTGTGGCAATGGCGGCTTTTGTTGCGTGGCATTTGCAAACAGTCTGGGCATTATAAATGACAAAACAGTGTTTAAGGCTACAGATGGTTTACATGAAGCTATTATTATAAATAAAGAAAAAGATACCACTTTTGTAAGCCTAAAAATGCAGGACGTTCAGGAAATTAAAAAGCATGATGAGTATTTCCTGATAAACACAGGGTCTCCGCATTATATAAGATTTACACAAAATGTAAAAAAGCTTGATGTATTTTCTGAAGGAAGAAAAATCAGATATAGTGAAGCATTTTTGGAAAAAGGTGTCAATGTGAATTTTGCTGAATTGCAGGAAGAGTATATTTTTCTGAGAACTTATGAAAGAGGAGTGGAAGACGAAACATTATCATGTGGAACCGGAGCCACCGCAACAGCACTGGCAGCAAATATTTCGGGATATTTTAAAAACAAAACACTATGCCATCTTAAAATGCCCGGCGGAAATTTAACGGTTCGTTTCAATAAAACCTCAGAAACTTCGTTTGATAACATCTGGATAGATGGAACGGCTGTGTGTGTGTATAAAGGAGAAATTAACATTTAAATAGTATCCGTTTGTAAAATAGCTGAATGTGAGTATAATTCAAAATGCAAAAATTAAAATGCAAATTTCAAATTTAAATTTTCAAGTATTCTTAATGTTTTTGAGTAAATTTTACATTTTGCAATTTACATTTTGCAATTTAAAATGGAATTATATATACAAACTCTAAATAATATGAAAGGTAACAAACTTTCTTTCCGTGCTCCGGAACCGAAAGATATCAATCTGCTTTATAAGTGGGAGAACGATACTTCTATCTGGCATCTGAGTGATACGATAACGCCTTTTTCAAAACATATATTAGAAGAATATATTCTCCATGCAAATGAAGATATTTACACGGCAAAGCAATTGCGGCTAATGATTGACATCGCTGCAACATGTGAGACCACAGGATGTATTGATCTTTTTGATTTCGATCCGGTAAATATGCGTGCCGGAATCGGGATTCTTATTTCTGAAAAATTCAGGAACAAAGGATATGCATCAGAAGCCTTATCCATGTTAATCGAATACACATTCAACACGCTGCATCTTCATCAGCTTTACTGCAATATCACAGTAGATAACGAAATCAGTCTCAAACTTTTTAAGAAACACGGCTTCCGGATAATCGGGTTGAAAAAAGAATGGATCAGGTACAAAGACACATGGATTGATGAATATATATTGCAACTTATAAACTGATGTTACGCAAATAATATAGTAAATGATTAATAAATTTAGAGGTCAGACAGAGCCGATTCTACTGAAACGATAGTGAAAGGAGAATCGTGTCGAAGTCGACCGGTGTGTCACTCTTCGACACGGACTCTAACCCGCAAATCTTTGCTGTGTCCGGCTCTGAGTGACATTGATAAATAAAAAAAATAAATATGCGTAACATCAGTTATAAATTCTGTAAAGCACTAATTTTATATTACAATAATGACGAAACATAAACGATCCGGCTGGTTCAGAATTTTTATGATTGTGGGAATTATTTTGATAGCAGCAGGTGTATTTACTGTTTATAAAGCGTATACAATACTTTATAAGTCGAATGTATATCCCGACGGTAAAAGGTCTGAATACTTATATATCAGAACAGGTGCTGATTTTACTGAGGTTGCAGATACATTGTGTAATGGGAAATATTTAATGAATCCTGAGACTTTTGAATGGCTGGCTGATTACAAAGATTATAAAAACCATATAAAACCCGGCAAATATCGGATAAAAACAGGCATGAGCAATAATGACCTGATCAACATGCTTAAATCAGGCCGGCAGGAACCGGTAAAATTAGTATTTAATAATGTCCGCACAAAGTACCAACTTGCCGGTAAGATCGCTAAACAGCTTGAAGCAGATTCGCTTTCGATGATCAATCTCCTGAATGACGCAGAATATTTGAAGAAATTTAGTTTTACTCCTGACGATGCAGTGGTTGTTTTTATTCCAAACACTTACGAAATATATTGGAATACCTCTGCAAAACAACTGTTTGAAAGGATGAAAAAAGAGTACGAAAAATTTTGGAACAGCGACCGGAAGGAAAAAGCAAAAAAAGCAGAACTCTCACCTATTGAAATAGAAATATTATCGTCCATTGTACAGGAAGAAACCAAACAATATTCAGAAATGCCGACAATTGCCGGTCTTTACATTAATCGTTTGAATAAAGGAATGAACATGGAAGCCGATCCGACTGTAAAATTTGCTATAGGAGATTTTACAATTAAGAGAATTCTTAAGCGGCACCTTGAATTCCAATCACCATATAATACTTATAAACACAAAGGGCTTCCACCCGGACCTATTTGTTTGCCGGATCCAAAAGTTATTGATAAAGCGCTCAATTTTGAAACGCACGATTATATTTTTATGTGCGCAAAAGAAGATTTTTCAGGTTATCACAATTTTGCTAAAATAGGCGCTGAACATGCAGCCAATGCAAGAAGATATCAAAATGCACTTAATAAACTTCAGATCAAATAATAACAGTTGGGTAATTTTTTTGAATACAGCGATTATTAAGAGATTACTCACAATTCCTCATGTTTTTATAAGGTGTTCGTGAAATCGCTACGCTAAGTTGCTTCGCTTCACTCGCAATGACGGAAATAGCTGTCGTCATTGCGAATCCGACAAAGGAGGATGAAGCAATCTAAAAAATTACCGAACTGTTGGAAATAATACAATTGAATTTTATTTCATCTTGGCAGGGTACTTATCATCAAAGTAAATCCAGAACAATGGAGTATAGCCTCTCAATTCAAGTGAATCTCCATAATTTTCTCTCATAAGCATAACTCCAACGACCTTTTTATCAAAGCTCAATTTTTTTTCATCAAGATACCATTCTTCAAGAAAACGAACTTTTGTTATTTGCTGTATATTTAACTCATGTTTGATAATGGTATCATATGTTTTGTTTGTTCCACCCGGATCCATAACACTTATGGTATCACTTCTGTTGCCGATTGCTTTTACCTGTTCTGTGGTCATCGGTTCATTGAAATAATCATAAACCTTTACTTTTCCCGAGTAAGCCAGATCAAGAATGGTTTTAACAAATGATTCGCGTTTAGAACCTTCGATGTTCTGCACCCACCAGTCGAATGAAATGTCAGGAGTTTTGATCAGCACATCGTACTGAATGCGCTCGCAAAGGAGCTTTTTGTTTTCATTATTTTCTTTCTTTTCATGGCAGGCAGAAAAAAGAAAAGAGACAATCAAAATAAATAATCCTGCAGGTACGGGATGAAAAATTTTGTTCATGATTTTTTTTTAAGTTTCTGAATAATTTTCTATTGTTGTGTTCATAAAAAAATTATGAAGTAAAGTCTTGAAATTTGGGAAGTTTCAGAAAAGTTCATTTTGCATAGTAGTGTATAAAATGCGATTTTCTTTTTTCCGCCATTGTGTGCAAAGATAGATATAATAAAAATCGCACCCTGCTTTTTCAAATTAAATATTTATTTATAGATTTGTGTCCTTAACACTAAATTTAATTTATGAAAAAGTTAGCAGTTGTAGCATTTGGAGGGAACGCGCTGCTACTGAGTGGTCAGAAAGGTACCATTAACGAGCAGGAGCAAAATGTTTACAATACCTGCCTTAGCGTGTTAGAATTGATAAAAAATGATTGCAATATCATTATTACCCACGGCAATGGTCCGCAGGTAGGCAACATATTGCTTCAGAACATAGCAGGCGCCATGATGTATGGCATTCCTGAAATGCCGCTTGATATATGTGGCGCATACAGCCAGGGACTCATAGGATACATGATAGAACAGCAAATGCGCAACATACTTGAAGAAAGAGGAATGGATCGGGATGTTATTACCATTGTTACAGAAGTACTCGTTGACAAAGACGATCCTGCATTTGCAAAGCCCACAAAACCTATCGGTCCCTATTATTCTAAAGAAGAAGCAAACAAAATGACTGTTGAAACCGGTTCTGTATTTGCTGAAGATCCTAAAGGCAGAGGATGGAGAAAAGTAGTGGCATCACCAAACCCTATTGTAATATGTAACAGGAAATCTATCGGGAAACTTGCAAGAGATGGGCAAATCGTTATTGCCGTTGGTGGCGGTGGCATTCCTGTTTTTTACAAACGCCCTAATTTCCTTGAAGGTATTGATGCGGTGATCGACAAAGACCTTGCCTCATCTCTGCTTGCCACCCAGATCAATGCTGACGAATTTTATATTCTTACTGATATTCCCAAAGTATGTGTCCATTTCAACACTCCAAATGAGAAAAAAATTGATCGCATGACAGTGGCAGAGGCAAAGAAATATCTCAAAGAAAAACAATTTGCCGAAGGCAGCATGGCTCCAAAAGTCAGAGCAGCAATACAGTTTGTGGAAAACGGAGGAAAATGCACTATTATCACCGAAGCAAAACAATTAGGCAACCCTGAGGGCGGGACAAAGATTGTTAAATAACAATTGGAGTTTTTATTTTTTGATTATTATCGGAAATAATATTTGAGTCTCTGCTGCTTTGATTACTGTAGGTAGAAATAAAGTAAGAATTATAAAAGTAAAAAAAGTCTAATCATAAAATTGTATGTAACGAACCTGCATTGCTTGTCCCGCATTTGCGGGAGCGGACTGTCAATTCCTATCGCCTATTCCCCGTTTCGCTTTGTTGCCCATTCACTTCTCAATTTTATCTTTTCTATTTTTCTCAGCAACCACGAGCCATTGAAGCAATATAAAGTTGTGCGTTCGTGCTTTTTTATTTTTCAGCAATTATTAGCATTTCAAAATCTTCGGTTGTTAATTTTTCATTTCTTGAAAATGCTCCAAGTTTTGCTCCAAATATGTCAATTTTCTTGTATCTAAGCGATTTCAACAACCATGTAATTTCACTTGGTACATAATACCTTTCGTTACAATCAAGCAACTTTTTATTTCCTAAATCGTCTTCAAATTCAGTGGTATTATAATCACGAAATGTCATTAAATCAAAAGTATTACTTCGATATGTCGCATTACCTTCTTTTGATGGCGAACTACAAAATTCTTTAACTGAGTAATATAATGGAAATAATCCATTTAATGTGGTAAATATGAATTTCCCATTCTCTCTCAGCGATTTTGTCACGCTAGTCAGAATCTCATAATTCATTTCATCAGTTTCCATCAATGGAAATCCACCCTCACAAAGCATTAATGCAATATCAAATTCCTTATCAAAAGACAAATGTCTTGCATCTTCTTTGAAAAAATTAATTTTAAGATTGTTTCTTTCTGCATTTTCTTGTGCTCTTGCAAGTTGAGTTTCTGACAAATCAATCCCAGTTACTGTATACCCTCTTTTTGATAATTCAATTGCATGTCGCCCAGTTCCACATCCAACGTCCAATATCTTCAATGATTTATTATATTTGAGTTCTGCCTCAATAAAATCACATTCGCCAAGAGTTCCTTGTGTGAAAATCTCATTATCGTATTTCTGTCCGTAATTCTCAAACAGTGATTCGTACCATTGTTTTTTATTCATAACATTTTATTTGAAATTTATTAATCACTTTGCAGTCCGTTTTTTCAGCATGACGCACAACTTGCGTATTGCCGTAATTCCGTTTTTAAACACTTATAAACGCTTGTTAAGCATTTACAAACAAATTTACAAAAAATATTGTTTTCAGGAGATTTTAAATTTCATTAATCCTATATTTATTCTTATTCACTGAAGTTACGCAAAATTGAATATGCCGTAGGCATAACCGCTTGGTAAAAAAGCAGAACAAACGCGGAAAATATTGTACCGTAGGCACAACCCATTAATCACCGAATCTCAATATTTGACAGCGAAGATGCATTGTATGTGGATTTGAGTATATGTATTTAATAATAGTTCGGTAATTTTTTTGAATACAGCGATTATCAAGAGATTGCTTCGCTACGCTCGCAATGACGAAAAGAGCTGTCGTCATTGCGAATCCGACAAAGGAGGATGAGGCAATCTAAAAAAATTACCAGAGTATAGTTTAACATATAGATATAAATTTAACAAGCGGTAGTGCCTACGGCACATTTAGTTTTATAGTGTTTTAATTTTTACCAAGCGGTTGTCCCTGTCGGGACAATCTGCGTAACATCACTTATTCATTATAAACTCATCAAAAATAAATGCGAAACTTAAATTACATTTATTTTGTCGATTCAGTATTAGATTTTTTTTAAACAGAATTTGGGTTAATTCTATATTTACTACTTTTACCTTTAAAAATAAATGACTGCTGTAAAAAGAATATTCGACCTTCTCCCCCGATATAAAGAACTTTGGTCTTACAAACAGAACGCATTATCAGGAAAAGATAATGATGTAAGGATACAATACAGCATTGATCATTTTATTGAAAAAGCCAACAATGTCAGCTATGGACTATTGGCGCTTGGCGTTCAAAAAGGCGATAAGATCGCTTCCATTACATTTAACCGTCCTGAGTGGAACTTCCTTGATATGGGTATTCAGCAAATTAGCGCTATTCACATTCCCATTTACCCCACTATCAGCGATGGTGATTACCGGTATATCCTGAAACATGCCGAAGTGAAATATATCTTTGTTGCAGGTGAGGAAATGTACAGAAGAATCAGGCATATTGTTCCGGAAATTCCCACACTTAAGGCTATCTACACATTTAAAAACCTTCATGGATTTGAGCATCTGAATGAACTGATTGAACTTGGCGAAAAAAATCAGGTGCCGGAAAAGCTGCAAGCGATCAAAGATTCAATTACCGAAAATGATATTCCCACAATCATATACACTTCCGGAACAACGAGACATCCTAAAGGAGTTGTTCTTACTCACCGTAACATTGTCAGCAATTTCATTGCCATTTCATATATCCCTGAAGTAACACCTGATACATCTGCCTTAAGCTTTCTTCCTATCTGTCACATCTATGAGAGGACTCTGAACTATATGTACATTTATCTTGGTATCACAGTTTATTATTGCGATAATATAGCTAATGTACCGGATTACCTGAAGGAGACGAAGCCTTTCATTATATGCACAGTTCCAAGGCTGCTTGAAAAAATTTACGACAAGTTCCTTGCAAATGGCAGGAAACTCAAAGGAATTAAAAAAGCGATATTTTTCTGGGCTCTGCATATAGGGCATCATTACGAACTCTACGGCGCCAAAGGCCGGTTCTATGAGTTAAAACTAAAAATAGCACGGAAGCTTGTATTTTCAAAATTGAAACAAGCGCTTGGCGGTAATCTTGACATGATCGTTTCAGGCGGTGCGGCTATTCAGCCACGCTTAAGCAGAATATTCTGGGCTGCAGGATTCAGAGTTATGGAAGGTTACGGATTAACGGAAACATCTCCTGTGATTGCTGTTAGCACCTTTGATCCAAAATGTATAAAATTTGGAACCGTTGGTCCTATACTTCGCGGCATACAGGTAAAAATAGCTGATGATGGCGAAATCCTTTCAAAAGGGCCTAACCTGATGAAAGAATATTACAAGGAACCTGAAATGACAAAGGAAGCTATTGATGAAGAAGGCTGGTTCCATACAGGAGATATGGGGCATATTGACGAGGACGGACTGCTCAGGATAACCGGACGAAAAAAAGAAATATTTAAAACATCTTTTGGAAAATATATTGCACCTCAACTTATCGAAAATAAATTTAGAGAATCACCTTTTATTGACAACCTGATTGTGCTTGGAGAAAATCAAAAATTTGCTGCAGCGCTGATTACACCTGATTTTAATCATCTGAAAAACTGGTGTGAAGGAAAAGAAATTGAATATGCCTCAAACAAGGAAATGCTCGACCTGCCAAGAATAAAAAAACGTTTTCTGAAAGAAGTGAAAAAGTATAATGAGTCTTTCGGCATCACAGAACAGATACAGAAATTTGAATTGATGGATTCCGAATGGACTATCGAATCCGGAGAACTGACAGCCACATTGAAACTCAGAAGAACCTATATCAATAAAAAATATGCAGCCCTGATCTGCAAATTGTTTTCGTAAATTCTAACTACCCAGCAGTTAGAAAAAATAGCACACACTTGCCGGGCAGACAAGGCAGGGATAACACACATTTAACGGATTAACACAGATAAAAATGGAGCTTCTTTATAAAGATATCATTCTATTAAAATCTGTTTTGATGCTACTTTTTTACCCTGCTTAATATTGATAATGTATGAACCTTGCGCATACCCGCTCATATCAAGCTGGTGTGTATAAAGTCCGTTTGATTTATTAATTGTTTCTTTCAGCATTTCCTTACCGTTTATATCTGTGATCATAATATTCGTTTTGCTTTTAGGATCAAGTTGGAAAGATATATTAAAGTATCGGTCGGCAGGATTCGGAAAAATCTTAACAGCTAATTCGTCATTTCCTTTTTTAGATAATGCTTTTTCATTGTCGACAATAATAATCTTTTTCAAATATGTAATTTTTTGTTCTCTGTCATTTTTCCCAAAAACTTCAACATCCATTTCTGGTTTATTTTTTTCATGTTTGCCAGTATTTTTCTGTTCAATACTGTCATTATTATAACTTTTAATAATTATTCTATGATTGCCTAAGGATGGGAAGATACTGTCGAAATCATGAAAATTATATTCTTTGATCATTGAATCTATATCAAACCCATTATGAAAATCAGGAAATTCAAATGGTCGAAAGAAAAAATTATTTGAACCGAAATTAAAATTATGAAACATGTCACCCATATGAGAATATTTCTGAAAAAAAGATGAATCATCAGGATTATTGAACGTACGGAATTGGAAATTCCCAAAACCCTGCCCCGTCAATGTATCATCAATACTCATATTTCCATTTCCTTTATATTCCTTTTCGGTTACAATAGTGTCACCATTGACAATTTTCATCGTTTTAATTTTCACGTAAGATTTATTTTGCGGTTCATTATTATCCTGGGCTGATGCAGGAACAGAATAAACGGCAAATATCAGAGACAGGCTTACTGCCGTGAATATTATTTTTTTCATAACAACCTCCTTTGATTTAACGGTGTAAATTTACATCAGATACAATAAGAAAATCTATAAAAGAATGTTAAGAATGGTTAAAAAAAGTTAAGCTGGTATAGCATTATATTTTTATTTTTTTACTTTTATATTAAACCGAAGTTCAAGATAGAAGTGCAATGCAATTAAACCCTATTTTAAGAAGAAAATCCTGTTAAAAAAATATTATATTTATCTTTGCACACAATGGCAGAAAAAAAGAAAATAGCATTTTATACGTTAGGGTGTAAGTTAAATTTTTCTGAAACTTCCCAAATTTCAAGGCAATTTTCTGCTGAAAGTTTTGAAGTAGTTAATTATAAAGAAACGGCAGATATTTATGTGATAAATACATGTGCAGTTACCGAAAAAGCGGAAAAAAAATCGAGGGCTGCCATTCACAAGTTTAAGAAAAGATATCCCAATGCTATTGTTGCAGTGGTTGGTTGTTATTCCGAACTCAGTCCTGATGAGTTGCATGCTCTTAAAGGAGCAGACATAGTGCTTGGCACTTCAGAAAAATTCTTGCTTCCGCAATATTTTAACAATAGCAATTCTGTTTTATCTTCGGACGAAAGTGCTCAATTTTCTAATGAGAATTTTATTCCTTCTTATTCAAGTGGTGACAGAACCCGGTCTTTTTTTAAAATTCAGGATGGATGCGATTACTTCTGTTCATATTGTACAGTGCCTTTTGCCAGGGGCAGAAGCAGAAGCAATACCATTGAAAACACACTCATAACAGCACGCGAAATTGCAGCAGGCGGAATAAAAGAATTAATACTGACTGGCGTAAACGTTGGGGATTTTGGACGAAAGAACGGAGAACATTTTATTGAACTTTTGAAAAAGCTTGATAATATTGAAGGAATTGAAAGAATAAGAATTTCATCTATTGAACCGGATTTGCTGACAAATGATATTATTGAATTTGTTGCCTCATCAAAAAAAATTCTTCCGCATTTTCACATTCCTCTGCAATCAGCTTGCGATAAGGTTTTAAAGGCTATGCGACGCAGATATGATACGGGCTTGTTTGCTGACAGAGTGAAAAAAATTAAACAATGTATGCCGGATTGTTGCGTTGCCGTGGATATTATTGTCGGTTTTCCGGGTGAAACAGATTGTGATTTTGAAGAAACTTGTCATTTTATTAAAACATCTGATATTTCTTATATGCATGTGTTCACATATTCAGAAAGGAAAAATACACAAGCGCTCACTATTCATGAAATAGTGCCAAATATAGAAAGGACTTTACGCAGCAAACGATTGCTTGCCTTGTCAGAAAAGAAGAAAGCTGCTTTTTATAATGAAAATTCAGGGAAAGAAAAATATGTGCTATTTGAATCGGATAACGATAATGGTGTTATGTATGGGTTTACAGAGAATTATATAAAAGTAAAAACCGCATACAACGCATATCTGATAAATGAAATTAAAAAAGTAAAATTAGAAAAAAATGAAAAAGACGGTATATTTATCGTGAAAATACTTCCTTACTGATGTTACGCAAAAGAAAGTTAATAAGCTCCAAATTTCAAATCCCAAATTCAAAGGATAATAAAACAGCAAGGAAAATGGGGAAAAATGATCTGTGTGAAAGATTATTGCGGTGGATGTCATTTTATATCTTTCGTACGGTTAAAAACACCTATTTGGTAAATGAATCATCAGAAATTAAACGTATACTCGCTTCCATTCTGAATAAGCTATCCGTTTTATTTTTCTTGGGTCTTTGGATTTGGAATTTGGGGCTTGGGATTTTTTTCACACAAGAATTTATTTACGTAACAGAAGTTCCTTACTCATCTTTCCTTCGTTAAATAGCAAATCAATTATACTCAGATTTGGGATAAATCCATGTTTATCTCCAAAAACCTGTGTGTATTGAGGGAAAGAAGAAATGGTGTGAGTTTTACTTTTTGGCGAAATACAGTTTCTGAAATCGTTTATTTTTTCATCAGGTTCAATGTAATTCTCTGTGAATTTTACATCGCTTACGATACCACTCAGCTTTATCAATACGTGAAGCAGTTCGGTATTCAGGTCGATAAGAAAGTTATATTTTTTTTCGTAAAATGGTTCAAGGTAATCTCTGAAATATAGAAAAAAAGGGGAGGAGTTGTATGCCGATTCAATGGAACGCCAATGCAGACGATGCCAAGGCTGTGCGTAATCAATTTTAATATCTTTTATTTGTGTATGATTGCCGGTGGTTTTTATTACAGGAACGCTCATACTTGATTTGCCGTTCGCAGTATAAATGTAACAACGGTTTCGGTATGTTTGTTTAATATAATTTTCAAATATATCTATATAAATAATTCGATATTTTGTAAGTTGGTAAAAATATTCAATAGGAGGAAGATAAGCAGGGGAGAGGATCGTATTTAAATTTCCTTTTTTCACTAAAATTCACTTTTTTGCTGCTGACTGAGTAGTTACCAATATTGATATTAGCGATTTCTAAAACACCTGCCTGATCTCATTCTTGAGAAATTCGAGCGCTGATTTGTATAACGGTTTATCAGACGACAATGAAAGTTCAAATACTTTCTGGCTTAGCTCCATAGAGGTGGCGTTATCATTCAATTTGGTTGCCGCAGTATTAATGAGTTTTATCATATCTTCTTTCGCACTTCTTACCCGTTCCCAAGCCTGTGAAGAAACATATACCTGCTGTGAAAGATTATGTTCAAACTCTTCTCTTATCGTTGTTATAAGCGCTGTTTGTAACAGAAGAGCAGAAAATTCCGGTTTGTGAATCCTCATGATCAGGCTTTCCGGAGAGATCCTTTCTAATAAGAGGATGAGTCTTTCATAAGCCTGTAACCGGATAGGGGTAATAATCTTATATCCCGCCATCTTTATATCAGCAGTTCTTTTTTTCTGTTCATTATCGAGAAAAAGTTTTATCATATAATATGCCGCAGCAAAAACTACAACCGATGGAAGTACATATTTAAAAATTTCCAATAATTCATTCATTTGAAAACAGTTTTAGTGATTAGTGTATAAAATTTTGAAATCATTTTAAATTTTTACAAATATCTGAATTTTCTGTGAAAAATTGGTGAAAAATTAATTCAAATGTTCGGATTATATTTTTATATCTTTGCTCAAATATTTAATTATATACGTGTAACGTAATGTTAACAAACAACACATCCGATACAACTATGACTACAATATCAGAAAGGATAAATAATCTTTCAGAGTCAGAAACCCTGGCTATGGCAAGGTTATCCAGAAAACTTAAAGCACAGGGATACGATGTTATCAATCTTTGCCTGGGAGAGCCAGATTTTAATACCCCTGAACATGTCAAGCAAGCTGCCAAAGATGCTATTGATAAAAATTTCACGCATTATCCGCCGGTTTGCGGATATCCTGAACTGCTGGATGCTATATGTCAAAAATTTAAAAGAGAAAACAACCTGGATTTTAAACCGGAAAATATTCTTGTTTCGACCGGAGCAAAACAATCGATTGCCAATATAGTTCTGAGCCTTCTTGATCCGCATGATGAAGTAATTATACCTGCTCCTTATTGGGTTTCCTACAAGGAGATCATAAAATTAGCTGATGCAAAACCCGTTTATATCACTGCTGGAATTAAAAATGATTTTAAAATAACCCCAAAGCAACTTGAAAAAGCGATAACTTCAAAGACAAAGCTTTTTATTTTCAGTTCGCCCTGTAACCCAACAGGATCGGTGTATTCTAAAGAAGAGCTTAAAGCGCTTGCTGATGTATTTGCTTTGCATGAACAGGTTTATATTTTATCGGATGAAATTTATGAACATATCAATTTCGATGGAGGACATGAAACAATTGCCCAATTTGAAAATATCCGTAACAGAGTGATCATCGTCAATGGCGTATCAAAAAGTTTTGCCATGACAGGCTGGAGAATTGGATATATGGCTGCATCTTCTGAAATAGTTGAAGCCTGCAATAAATTGCAAGGACAGGTTACTTCGGGAGCTTGCAGTATTGCCCAGAAAGCTGCATTAGCTGCCCTTGCCGGCGACTTGTCGTCGGTAAAAACCATGTTAAAAGTTTTTCACGAAAGACGCGACCACCTCGTAAAACTTTTAAATGAAATACAGGGTATGAAAACAAATGTACCTCATGGAGCATTTTATGTTTTCCCCGATGTAACATATTATTTCGGGAAAACAGATGGCAAAACGACTATAAACAACGCTCCTGAATTATGTGATTATATACTTAATAAAGTTTATGTTGCTCTTGTTCCGGGCAATGCTTTTGGCGATCCGAACTGTATTCGCCTTTCTTATGCTACTTCAAAAGATATGCTGACCGAAGCAATTCGTAGAATTAAAAAAGCTTTGGCTGATTTGCATTAATAACCCAAAAGACCATCATAACAGGATTTTTAATTTTTATATTTGTTAATTAAAATTTATATATATTTGCCCTAATTAATAAACATATATTAACCTAAAAAATCAAAATTATGAGCTCAAATTTTATAATTATTTACTTGGTAGCAATAATAACCTTGTTACTTGGCATATCAGGGTTTATAATGCTAATTTACGGCCTCATTAACAAGCAGAAAAAATTAACCATTACAGGTAGTATTTTTTCATTTCTGGCAATTTTAGTTGTTACATTTGGTGTTTTATTGAGTGTACGGAAATTTGTCCGCTGTGCTGTTGATTCCCATAATGAAATGCACATGAAACATTGCTGCAGACCACATCACGCCTGCATGCCATTTGGTTCTGAATTTACTACCGAAGACTCACTTAATGTATCGAATGATACAGGAAAAGTTAGTATAGAAAAGAAAATAATTATGAGAGATCACATGAAATTGTGCAATCCAAATATGAAATGCGATCCTGCAAAATGTAAACAAAAGTGTCAACGTCGTCAAGAGTAGAACTATCTATTAAAAAAAATGCCTGATAAGATTATCGGGCATTTTTTTATTTTAGTACGGCTGAATTTTATATTTTTGTCCTTATATAAAAACACTAACTATGGAAAACTTCACTTTTTTACCATATTTATTGGTAATTCTTGCTCTTCTTGCCGGTATTGGCGGTATAATTATGCTTATATTGGGGCTTGTTCATAGCAAACAAAAACTTTGGCTACCCGGTTCCATTATTTTTCTTATTGCTATTATAATCGGAATCTGGGGAATGGTTATCATCATCCATTCCTTTGTACCAAAAGTGGTCGAAAGTGTTGCTAAGATTGAAAATAACGCCATGCACTACAGCAATATCTTTTCCGATTCTCTCTCATACATGGACAAACCTGTTGACACTACTTTTTCAGAATCTATTTCAGGTTTCATAGAAGACAGCGACAACAGCCTGGTATATATAAAAGTATTCCCTAAAAGAGACTTGATCTTATCCGGAATATCGCTGGAAAAGGTGGATAAGGGCAAAAAAAGCAAAAAAGTTCAAAAAGCAATATCCATATTATTGAATTTTGACAAGAATTATGCAGGCAATCTGAAATTGACAGTTTATGATTACGAAAAGAAAGAATTAGGGAAAAGTATTACAGAGGTGAATAGTAAAGCCGGCGAAATTGAAAAAGTAAATTTCGCTTTTGCTGATGAAGTGAATCTTTCATTAATTGATTACGGCACGTTGACTTTTTCTGAATAAAAAATTTATATGACGCTCATGACCCGCAAAGATATCACTGAAATTTTCGAAAAGTTCAATTCATTAAAGGTACTCGTTATCGGAGATGCAATGATCGACTCATATTTGTGGGGAAAAGTTGAAAGAATATCTCCCGAAGCTCCTGTCCCGATTGTCGCTGTTAACAAGCGCGAAAACCGGCTTGGCGGAGCTGCCAATGTAGCGTTAAATCTTCAGGCGCTGGGGGCAACACCAATTTTATGTACCGTTATCGGCGATGAGCCCAAAGGACTTTTGTTCACAGAACTTTTGGATGGTCAGAACCTGAGCCGGAAAGGGATTATAAAAAGTAAAAACAGGATTACCACAACAAAATTCAGAATCATAGGAAACCACACACAAATGTTGCGGGTTGATGAAGAAATTGATGTGAGTGTCAGCGAAAAAGAAACAGAAATGCTCTATGAAGTTATCGAAAAACTTACCGATACTGAAAAAATCAATGTCATTATTTTTGAAGATTACGATAAAGGAGTGATTTCTCCCCTGCTTATAAAAAAAGTTACGGACCTGGCATTAAAAAAATCAATCTCTGTGGTGGCAGATCCCAAAAGAAAAAACTTTACTGCATACAAAAATATCACGCTATTTAAACCCAACCTTAAAGAGTTGAAAGAGGGGCTTAAATTTGATTTCTCAACCGAAAACCTTTCGGATCTGGAAAAAGTTGTTGATGATCTTCAGCTAAAAAACAATATCGACATTGTAATGGTTACTCTGTCGGAAGCCGGTGTTTATTTAAGTTTTAAAGATCATAAAAGCAATACCATTGTCAGCAGGCATAATATCCCTGCCCAGGTGCGAAATATTGCTGACGTTTCAGGCGCCGGCGACACTGTAATTTCTGTTGCAGCGCTTTGCCTTGCATTGAAACTTGACCCATATTCAATTGCAACTCTTGCCAACCTTGCAGGCGGATTAGTTTGTGAAGAAGTGGGTGTAGTGCCGGTAAATAAGGCAAAATTAATTAAGGAGTCCTTAACATTATCGCTTTAATTCTCAGCCTTTATTTTTACTTTTGTCATGCTTATTAAGATTTTTCAATGAGGCAGTCCGTTGCATTTAACCCCGCCGAAATCAATGTAAAGAAAATGTTTAATGATATTGCACCTCGTTACGATTTTCTGAATCATTTTCTTTCTGCCGGCACCGATAGGCGATGGAGAAAAAGGACAATCAAAATGTTGGAACAATATCATCCGGAATATATATTAGATATTGCCACAGGCACCGGTGACCTTGCCATTCAAGCTATCTCTCTTAACCCTCATAAGGTCACGGGTGTTGATATTTCTGAAGAAATGCTTAAAATAGCCGGTAAAAAGATCATTCAGAAAAACCTTGGAAACAGGATATTCCTTCAAAAAGCTGCATCTGAAGACCTGCCGTTTGCTGATGAAACTTTTGATGCAGTTACAGTTGCCTTTGGCGTAAGAAATTTCTTCAATCTTGAAAAAGGCTTGCAGGAAATATACAGAGTGCTGAAAAAAAGCGGAGTCGTTGTCATCCTGGAATTTTCAGTTCCGGCAGCATTTCCAATGAAACCGTTATTTCTTCTTTATTTCAGAAAAATATTACCAATGATCGGCAAAATAGTATCAAAAAATAAAACCGCTTATACCTATTTACCCGAAACAGTTATGTCTTTTCCTCAAGGAAAAGAATTTACAACAATTTTAGAAAAAACGGGATTTATTAAAACACGGATCAAAAGGCTTACTGCAGGAATCTGTACTATCTATGTTGCTGAAAAAATAATTCATAAATACGCGATTTAATAAATTCAGTAAAATAAAAGATAATAAAAAGATGTTTTTTCCGTTACATTCAACTATCTGACAATTATCGCTTGAAAAAAATTATAAAATATTCGTTTGTACCGTTAATCATTATTCTTATCGGGGTTCCTCGTATAAGTTATGGGCAGAAGCATATGCAAGTTGAAAACTTGCCTAAATTCGATTTCAAACCTTATCATTTCGGCTTTGCCTTATGTATTAATAAAATGGATTTTGCTATTCATCCGGTACCTGACTATAAAGATTCTTTATTCGTAATACAGTCACAACCTGAATGGGGGTTTAACATAGGCATTGTTTCAAACCTGCGATTGAATGACTATGCCGATCTCCGATTTATACCCACCCTGTCTTTTGGAGACAGAATCCTGAACTACACGCTTAATGATGGCACATCAGTTATACGGACTTCTAAAAAAATTGAATCCACTTTTATTGATTTTCCTCTGGTTCTTAAATACAAATCAAAGCGGTTAAATAATGTCAGAGCTTATGTTATTGCAGGCGCCCAATACAGTATAGATCTCGCCTCGCAGGCTAAAAAAAAGAGCAGAAAAAATGATCTCGTTAAATTAAAACAAAATGATTTTCTTTATCAGGTTGGTGTTGGCTTTGATTTTTACCTGATGTATTTTAAATTCGCGACCGAATTAAAAATGTCCTATGGCGTGCGTGATTTGTTAAAACACGACAATACAATTTACACCAATTCCATTGATAAGCTCAATTCAAAAATTTTTCAGTTATCCTTTCTGTTTGAATAAGAAATACTCCTGATGAAACTAATAGTTGAGCTTTCCTTAACTCCCCAAGATGCTTCTTCGTTAAAATATAAAAGTTTTATTTCACAAAAAGAAAAAATAGCAAAAGAAAATATTTCCGGAATACGGCTTCTTAAAAGATCCATTGACGCCAGACATCAACACATATTGATTCATCATACCTTTGAAGTTTTCATAGACGAACCCTTTATTATCCCAAAACCTTATGATTTTTGCTATAAAAATGTTTCTTCCAAACCTCGCGTGATTATTGCAGGCGCGGGTCCGTCAGGGCTTTTTGCCGCTTTACGCCTTATAGAACTTGGAATAAAACCGGTTATCATTGAACGCGGTAAGAGTGTTAATGAAAGGAAATATGACGTTGTTGCTATCAACAAAAAAAGAATTATAAACCCCGATTCCAACTACTGTTTTGGTGAAGGTGGTGCAGGCGCTTATTCAGATGGCAAGCTCTACACCCGATCTACCAAACGAGGCGACGTAAACCGTATACTGCAAATCATCCACGAACATGGCGCATCACAAGATATTCTTGTTGATTCACATCCTCATATCGGGACGGATAAACTGCCTGCAATCATTGCTTCTATTCGTACAACAATACTTGATAACGGCGGTGAAATTCATTTTAATCAACGCATCACCGACATTATTATCCGCGACGGACAAGCGAAAGGGGTAAAAACACTTGACGAAAGTATTTTTGAAGGTTCTGCCGTAATTCTTGCAACAGGCCATTCTGCAAGGGACATTTATAATTTGCTTCATGCAAAAAATATTCTGATCGAACAAAAATCTTTTGCAGTAGGTTTCAGGATCGAGCATCCGCAACAGTTGATTGATTCCATACAGTATCACAGTAAAATAAAAGATCCCTGTTTACCGGCAGCCATATACAGCCTTGCCTGCCAGAGCGGTGAAAAAGGAGTTTTTTCATTCTGTATGTGTCCTGGAGGGACAATTGTAACAGCTTCTACAGGTCATGAAGAACTTGTTCTTAACGGGATGTCCAATTCACAACGAAACCTTCCCTTTGCTAATTCAGGAATAGTGGTTGCTGTGAATGAGAAGGATTTAGCTGAATCCCGAAGTTTCGGGATGAATTTAGGTCCACTGGCAGGTTTAAAATTTCAGGAAAAGATAGAGAAAGCCGCATTTATAGCAGGGGGGGCTAACCTAAGTGCACCCGCACAGCGAATGGTTGATTTTACTGAAAAAAAATTGTCCGCTAAGCTGAATAAAACATCCTATCACCCTGGAATTATAAGTTTTCCGTTGCATGAATTTCTTCCTTCTTTTATTTGTGAGTGTATGCAGGAAGCATTCAAGGTGTTTAACAGAAAAATGAAAGGATACCTTACAAATGAAGCGACATTGCTTGGAGTAGAAACACGCACTTCATCCCCTGTCAGAATTCTTCGTGATCCTGTGTCCCTTGAACATTTACAAATTAAGAGCCTTTATCCATGCGGCGAAGGAGCCGGATATGCAGGAGGCATTGTTTCTTCAGCTATCGACGGTGAGCGTTGTGCGGAAGCCGCAGTAAAAAAATGTCTTTCATAAAACCTATCGTTTGTAGATGAACATTTATGAAATTTGACTATACTAAAAACGGGATACCTTGCCTACCCTGCCTACCGGTCAGGCGGGCGTTCAGGCGGGTTGTCGGGCTGGCAAGTCGGGCAGGAAATTCGGAAAAAATTTCATTTAGGAGTTAAAAAACAGGCTAAATCTTTTTTTTGTAACATAAAACTTATTATATTTGCAGCTGAAAATTTATTTGACCAATGACCAATAATACCTTTACATATAATATTACACCTTCGCAAACCCTTGCGGCTGCACACACACACACACACACACACACACACACACACACACACATTTAAGCCTTAAACAATCCTTATTTTTATTTTTTTCATTTTTGAAGCCATCGTCGGTTGTTTTGTCGGCATTATGCCTTGTTTTTTTAACTTTCAACTTTTCACTTTTCACTTTTAACTCATTTTCGCAGGGCGTAGCCATAAACACCACAAGCGCCACCGCTAACCCTTCGGCGATGCTTGATGTGAGCAGTACAACAAAAGGTATTTTAATACCAAGAATAACAGAGGCGCAAAAGCTTCAAATTGTAAATCCTGCAATGGGTTTATTGATTTATCAAACCGATAATATCATTGGTTTTTGGTATTACGACACATCAATACCTGCATGGGTACGGGTAATAGGATCGGTAGGTTCAACAGGCGCAACTGGCTTAACAGGTTCAACAGGATCAACTGGTGTTACAGGAGCAACTGGTTCAACAGGTGTTACAGGATCAACTGGTGATACTGGTGTTGTTTCCACAGGGGCAGGACCAACAGGAGCTACCGGCGCTAATGGCGCACCAGGAGCTACCGGCGCAAATGGAACTAACGGTGTAACCGGTGCTACGGGCTTAACAGGCGCAATGGGAGTCACAGGATTAACTGGAGCTACAGGCTTAACAGGTGAAACCGGTGCTACAGGATCAACAGGACTAAAAGGCTCAACGGGATCAACAGGCTTAACAGGTGCAGCGGGAGCCAATGGAACAAATGGAACCAACGGCGCACAAGGTTTAACAGGAGCGACAGGAGCTAACGGCACCACTGTTTTAGGCGGAACAGGTACAACAATCCCGCTTATTGTTATGAATGGTGGCGAAATAATACACAAAACTTCACCAAGCAAGGGAACCATATATATGTCTGCCAACAATCAGTGCTGGCAGCTCACAGTAGATAACAGCGGAAACATAGTTACCCAGTTGGTGGCTTGCCCGTAAATTTATTTAAGAAGTAGAAAGTTATAAAGTAGAAAGTAAAAAGTTAAAAAGTAGAAAGTACCCCCATTTCCATGAACTTTGAACTTTATAAACTAATAAAAAATGTTTATTAATCAATTTTAACAATAGAACATAGAACAATGAAAACAAAAAGAACATTTCTAATCGCAAGAGGCATCATGTATGCTTTTTTAACTTTCAACTTTTCACTTTTCACTTTCAACTCCTTTTCGCAAAATGTCGGCATCAGCACCACTGGAGCAACGCCCAACGCTTCCGCTTTATTGGATGTGGATGTCTCGCCCAACAATAACAAAGGGCTGCTCATTCCGCGTATGACAAATGCCCAGCGTACCGCCATCGTAACTCTGCCGCAAGCAGCA
>Ga0247841_10004278_pt1 | contig 24826 bp, 18 predicted proteins | sample LaCruzMarch2015__2_FD_192410 | JGI IMG/M metagenome (GOLD analysis project Ga0247841, IMG submission 192410) | Freshwater microbial communities from meromictic Lake La Cruz, Castile-La Mancha, Spain - LaCruzMarch2015_18m | ecosystem: Environmental > Aquatic > Freshwater > Lake | place: Spain... | reverse complement strand
ATGCTGCAAAGGTTGTGATGGAAAACACCCAAGACCTTACTGCTGGCATTATCACAGTGGTTCATACCTTTGGCAGAGACCTGTCTTTCAACCCTCATGTGCATGTCCTAGTGACAGCATGAAACAGGCGAAACAAAGTCAGAGACATTGCCAGTGCTACAATTCATAGGACGCTTGATAATGCACATACCCAAGAAGGGATACCAGATGGTGAAAAGATATGGTCTTTATGCCAGGCATATCAAACCCATCTTCAAGAAAGCATTGGACATGTTACCCGTTTAAAGTTGCGACTGAAAGGAGCTTTGTTCTATTCACTGCAAATCCTCATTATTATTGAAATCTATTTGCAACGGTCTTACCATTGACAATTATCAGTGCTGATAATATAATTTAATTATCGAACAAAAAATTATTTTAGTCTATAATTCGAGAAAGGAAAGGTAGTATTGGATAAATCTTATGGTGTAACTTTCCGTGCCTTTCTCATTGGTCTGGTTTTGATTCCGCTTAATGCTTATTGGGTGGTTCAAAGCGAGGCAGTCTGGTGGGGAACGTATCTTACCATCGTCTCACTTTTCTTTAACGTAACATTCACTTTACTGATCTTGATCGGTCTTAATGCCATATACAAAAGATTTTTTCCAGAATCGGCACTAAAACAAGTTGAATTGATTACGATCTACGTGATGTTATGTCTTGGCTCAAGCCTTGCGGGGAACAACTTTCTCGAAGCACTTGTACTTACCATAGGACACCCCTTCTGGTTTGCTACTCCTGAGAACGAATGGTCTGATCTGTTTTTCCAATACGTACCCGACTGGTTAGCAATCAAAGACAAGAATGCACTTCGTGGGTTTTACGAGGGTGAATCGAGCATCTACAACCTGCAAAACCTCGCTATCTGGTTAAAGCCTTTAATATTCTGGGGAAGTTTTGCAATTGTATGGCTATTCACTTTATTGTGCGTTGTTATACTTGTCAGAAAGCAGTGGACAGAGAACGAAAAGCTATCTTATCCAATAATTCAACTCCCATTAGCAATGACACGAAACGGAACAGCAAGTGTGCTTTTTAAGAACAGGCTGTTTTTGATTGGATTCGGATTGACAGCATTACTTACTCTGATAAATGGTTTGCACTTCCATTACCCTTCTGTACCAAATTTCCGTCTGCGGACAGAGATCGGGCATCTATTTACAGAAAAGCCATGGAACGCAATAGGTTGGCTACCTTTAGCGATTTATCCATGGGTAGTTGGTATCACGTTTTTTATCCCACTTGATCTTTGTTTTTCTGCATGGTTCTTTTATCTATTTGGCAAATCACAGATGGTACTGGGAAATCTGATGGGTTTGCGCAGTTTACCGGGTTTTCCATACCTATTTCAACAGACAACAGGAGGATGGCTTGGGCTTTTTGTTATTGCGCTGTGGCTGACACGGAGGCACCTGAAAAATGTCCTTACTCAGTCTTTGGGTATTCGTCCAAAGAACAATGCAGATTCTTTTGGCAAAGCTGATATAACTGGCTATCGAATGGCATTAATCGGGTTCATATTAGGATTGTCTTTCCTGATATTGTTCTGTATATTCGGTGGAATGTCCTTCTGGGTGGCGATACCATTTTTTATTTTACTGGTTGCTCTGGAAACAACCATAGCAAGAATGAGAGCAGAACTAGGTCCTCCGGTACATGAAATGGAACTTGTTGGTCCTGATTCTATCCTCGTAACGTTATTGGGAACTCGTCGTCTGGGAGGCAGAAACCTGACAATGCTGTCATATCTTTACTTTACAGACAGAACGGTTTCAAGCCATCCGATGCCTCACATGCTGGAAGCATTCAAGATGGCAAAGCTCTTAAATATTAACTCCAAAAAACTTGCTCTGGCAATGATGACAGCGCTTGTTGTAGGTGTAATATCTGGTTTTTGGGCATTGCTACATTCTGCGTATAGAAGCGGTGTTGACTCTGGATTCACCGCTTATGTGGGTATAGGATGGGAATCAATTTATCGGCTGGCATGGTGGATTCAGGAACCAAGGGGAACAAACTATCCTGAACTTGGATTCATTGGAATTGGTTTATCTTTCTCTCTGATAATGATGTTCCTTAGATTAAGGTTTTTATGGTGGCCTTTGCATCCTGTCGGATATGCCCTATCCACTAGCGGATGGATTATCAATTATATATGGTTCTCGTTCATGTTAAGCTGGCTCATCAAATGGATTATATTAAAGTATGGTGGAATCAAAATGTATCGCAATGCAATACCTTTCTTTCTGGGACTTATACTGGGTGAATATACGGTAGGATGCTCATGGAATCTTCTGGGGATCATTCTTGGTTTCAAGACTTACGGTTTCTTTGAGTCCTAACCAGCTTTTTTTGAGCATTGTCAAAAATAAAATGAAAATAAACATGGAGACACAGAGACACGGAGTTTAGAAAGGGGAAGAGAAATTTTTGATTTTTTTCCTTTATTCTCCGTGCCTCTGTGGTTTTCCCAAATTTTACAGTGCCTTATTTTGAATTGGAGGTAAATAATTATGATCAGAGTAGATGTAAATATACCATTATCCGAAAATACTATTAAGAAGAGAGTTTATACGCACCTGCTTGAACCCAAAGAACATCCAGATTATGAACGTCGGCATGTTCAGCCACCAGATTGGGAAACTTTCGATAACCATACACAGTTTACCAGCCTGCGCGGTTTTGCCGACAAAGATGGTAAGATTGTTGATTATGAGAAAGAAATAGATAAATATACCAAAATTCATGAACTAGGTGACATTCTATGGACTGCGTATCCTATAATTTTTGGTGAGAATCTAGGCGATGTTGCGGATGAAATAAAACGGCGCGGACTATTTCTCTTTGACGTTTGGGGATACGTGCCAGGGTCTGGTCCCGGTGATTATTGGCAACAGTTTAAGCCCCCCAATGGCGTATTCGACATGCTAAAATCGAAACTTGGGAAACGATGGCTTGGTATGGACGTTGGAGAGCAAGATGGCAGATATATAGGCGGTTATGCTCCGCAAATGGTTCCATCTTCCGCAGACCATTTTCAGCAATACTTATATTTCCAGAGACATTTTCAAAAGATGTGCGACGAACTCGGTAATAGAATGTGTACCCTTGTATCTCTCAACTTCGGACACTATTTCTTGAAAGAAGGCGTTTATTCACTCATCGGGGCAGAAACCGCGCAGGGGCTACCCAATGGACAGGTTTATTATGCCTTTATACGTGGGGCAGGCAAACAACATGGCGTCCCATGGTTTGGGAATGTGTCTGTATATAATCGCTGGGGGTACAAATCTTATGGCGCTGATGAGGGAGATCACGGACCTACTAAAGGGAGCAGTTTAAGCCTGATGAAGCGGTTAATGATAAGTCATATCCTCTATAACTGCATACTCGTAGGATTTGAAAGCGGTTGGTTCATTGGCGAAGAACTATCACCTATCGGTCACTTGCAAAAAGAAACTGGTCAATGGGTGCAAAAACATGGTCAGTTGGGTGTTATGCAGACGCCAATCGCTATTATGCTGGATTTTCTCTCCGGCTGGTCTTTTCCTAGACACTTATACACAGGCAATGTTTATCGGGTATGGGGGAATCTTCCTTATGGTCATGGAGACTACATGACAGATGGCGTGCTGGACATGCTATATCCGGGTTATCAAGATTCATCCTACTTCCATGATGAGTCTGGTTTTATGACGCCGACCCCTTATGGTGATATGGCTGATTGTATTCTAAGCGATGCGGAAGAATGGCTATTAAAACGGTATCCGACTATTGTGATCGCTGGCGAATTATCTGGCGGTCTGGAAATAAGAGAAAAATTACAGGCATATATTGAACAAGGCGGAATTTTGGTTATTACTGCCGGTAATCTTGCAAAATTATCCGATGGATTAGCAGATGTGAAAGCTGATTCAGAACGCATAACTTGCGATTCAGGAACTGAAATACAGTTTGGAGAAGAAACTGTGGTTGAAGAATCTGCTTTTGAGTTGATCTCTCTGAAACTTCCTGAGAACGCTCAAATTCTGGCAACCTGTAAAGGAATACCTGTTGCAGTGGAAGTAGATTACTGTAAAGGTAAGCTTATCGTATTGAGTAGCCCGTTTGGGATAACAGCAAATCCAGTAATTCAATCTCCAGTGAAAAATGAGACAGATAAATCGTTGTCTAAGCCATATCTCATACTAAAGCATGTACAAAAAATTCTGGATAGAGTATTCCAAAGCCAGATGCTTTTTGAAATTGGTGAAGGGTTAAGCTGGATCGTTTGCCGAAAACGTACAGGCGAATATACGCTGGGAATTTTCAATAGCTCATTGCAAGAGCGATCTTTCAACATAGTATCTAATATTGGTGAAATCAAAGCAATAGAAGAACTTACTCTTGCACAATCAGAAAAGCAGGCTATAGGTTATCTTCCCGGAGGATTTGAAAATGCAGAGATCGGCATCAGCAGAGAAAACACTATCTCTGGTGGAGATGTACGAGTCTTTGCTGTCCAGTTGCAGGAAAGGGATGTTGAAGAAATCCCACACATTTTACCTCCAGTCCGTCGTAAGGATAGGACACTTCCATTGTCTGATACTCAATCCATCAAAGAAGCAATATTAGCAAAGCCTACGTTCTTTGAACACTTTGATAGCGTGCTTGTTGATTGGCTTTATCTGTACGAAAAAGAAAAGAGTGCGATTCAAAAGGAATCGGAATGGCCTCAACGTCAGGGATTAAGAATTTTCGTAGATTTAACATCTGGTATCAATCTTTATCCTAACTTACGCTTGCTCAACAACTCCCAAGAAGAATACAATGCCAGCATGAAGATAATACGAGAACTGATTGATAAGATGGTTTTGCTCAATGCCCATGATCTCATCTTATCATTACATCGTTTCCCTGAGAATGGTTTTACTGGTGAGGAATCGTGGAGTTCCTTTGAAGAAACTTTGAGAAACATAAGTGCTGATGCTGATAAGCATGGAATATCCGTTCATCTGCGAATGTGTCAGGGTAAACCACCATGGAGTATAAAGGAAGCAGTTCAGTTTATAGACAGGGTTGGCGCAAAGAATCTATATCTAGCGCCGAGTGTTGGGCTATTGCTTGCCCAGAAAGCTAATCCAGAGGATATTGCCGAATTAATCAAAGGCAAGATAAGCCTATGGTTTGTCGGAACACCTGAATTTGATGTAGGCGGACACCTTTGGAATATTCATGCGCCACTAGCTACGGGAGATTGGGAGTCTCAAATAACTATATTTTTATCGCTGGCGCCGCAAGTATCTATTATTCTTGATGCGGTCTATCGTAACTGGGATGAAGTCTATCGAGATTTGCAGGTGCTTGAAAAAATGAAGATATAATATCAATTTCCAAAAATCACAGTGCATTACCACTCTACATATAGCGAGTCCTAAACTCAGTGTTTATGGTGTTTAGCAACTGAAAGTATCCCTTGAATTGAAAGAGAGGAGCAAAAAATGAACATTCATATACCAGAAGATGTATATCTTGGTGAATTAATCAGCTATCCCGGACCTTATGCTTTCCAATTGCCGGGGGCGGGAATCATTCTTGTTAGCGATGAGGAATTAGTTGATATGGCGAATGATCCTGATAAGGTTCTCAACCTTGCCACAGGATTTGAGCCTTATGAGCGTAGTTTAAGACAGATATGTGACGCTGTAAGTAAAAATGGATCCCGAAAGTTAATGATCGCATTTGATCACTTCTTCCGTCAATATCGCCCTGGTACTGATTCCCCTCGTAAGCTGACGCCCGATATGGATGAGTACGTTCAACTTATATCAAAGATTGGTCAGTTTGCCAGCAACTACGGGCTTCGTCTGGAACTCAGTCTGCTTAGTCCGCTCGAAATCGGTCATGCTTATGCAAAATCTACCGGTGAATCTGGTAGATGGCTACAATATCGCAAAGGTCTGCGAGACCCAAAAACAGGTGTGTTCAGTGTTCAATTGTGGCAGCATAAAAGATGGGTCAATAACAAAGGACCTATTGACGTAACGCCTGAAAATGTAAGGGTTTTTGCTTTCCATGAGCAACCAATACAAGGTACGCCCTATCGTGTCATCAATCCCGACTCAATTATAGAAATAAGTGAAGTTGCGAAAACTGAGGTATATGAAGGATTGAGCGGTTCTGTGGCAAGACGAGTTTGTATTTCGGGCGAAGGGCGAACGGATATTGGAAATCTGGACAGGGTTCTGGTTGTTCAGCATTACAGCGTGCCTGAGATGGACTATTTCAGCGACTCTGCGCTTCTATATCTCAAAACTCTTTTGAACAAATATATTGATGCCGGCGTGAAGCTTTGCGGGCTATATTCTGACGAAATGCACATACAGCAGGATTGGGATTATTTCGGTCATCATGATCATGGACAGTTTACCCTTCGATACATTAGTACGGGATTAGAAAAGACTTATGCCGATAAATACGGTGAACAATATCGTGACTTTGCGAAATATATGTTATATTTCACTTATGGACAGGAAGATTTTTCTGTGAATCTCAGCGCAAATGAGGGCGTAATGCATGTATTTGGGTCAAGTCCGCAGGAAATACATAAAACCGCTTTATTCAGGTCTCAATATTACGCATTGCTTCAAGATAGTGTTGTTGATTTGTTTGTTGACGCCAAGCGACATGCAGAGGAAAGAATCGGCTATATGTTAGAATCCCGTGCCCATGCAACGTGGGCTGAAAGTCCTACGATAGACTGTTGGCGGACCGGAACGACAAACATGAACAGTAGGAAATACGAATACACATCAGATTTCGTCTGGTCAAATACGGTTCATCAATCCGCTTCTGCCTGCCACGATTATTTTAAGTGGGGAGAATTCCTGACAGGGACAGGCAACGATCATCCCGAAGGCGGGTGGCTGGATCGTGACTACTATGGTTTGGCGCTGGCGTGTTCTACTGGAATTATAAACGAAGTCCCCTATTCCTATTGCGCACACTGGGGACATCCTTCAGAAATAAGCTGGAGACGACATCAAATACAAAACGCTTTCGGTGTAGTCGGCGGTGTTAATGCCTTCTCTCTGGTTCAGGATATGCAACACCGTGACGTTGACATTATGATGCTCTACCCTATTGATCTGGTAAGTACTGAAGAGCGTTTCGGTTCATGGACAACTCAATATGGCTACGCAAATATGATAACTCAGGCAATGCTTCTCAAAATGGGAAAAATTAAAAATGGCAGATTAGAGATAGCGGGTCGTCACTTTTCTACTCTTGTTGCAACTTTTGAGCCTTTTCCATCTCCAAAACTGATGGATATGATGAAAGAACTTGCAGAAACAGGAGGGAAAGTTATCTGGTCAGGTCCTCCGCCATTGATTGATACAAATGGTGAATCTGTATTGGAACGCTGGCAGGATTTATTCGGCGTCACTTATGCACCAGATCAGGGTGGTTGGGGTAAATCCGTTCCCGGACATCAAGTCACGTTTGAAGGCATATTGAAGGAAGTCGCCCCCCAGATAATTCTGACAGATTTACTCGTTGATCGCATTTTTCCTGTCACTCCAAAAACTGGTTCTGAGATTGTGGCACGATGTGGGAAGCATGTTGTTGGAGTCGTTCATCGTAATTCTAAAGGTGGTTCTCTCACCTTTTTGGGATACAGACCTCGTGACGATCAGTCTGCAAGTCTGGGTTACGAGACTCGCAACTGGTTTGAGATACTCGAACATTTAGGGGCATATCCAAATGTAACAGAACGTGATGATAACACTGAGGTAATCTCAAGGACAACGGATTACCTTGCATGTCGTTTTCCAAATGGGACGGTTGCCATTGCACCACACTTAACACAACTGGAAGAAGATTGGCCCGGGGGATTTTCTCGCAATAATGAGCAGGACGAGGAAATCGTGAAACGTCTTAACCTTCCACCCAATCGGATCAACCTAAAGTCATTCTGGGTGAATGGATATTGCGTTGATTATGATGGTTCAGGGGCAGTTGCCTTCCGTATGGATAATGATGGAAACCTGATTGCTTATGCAGGTTATGACTGTTCCAGTATTACAATTGACGATAAAAAATTCGTCTTTGCGGATAATCTTGTGGGTCATATCGGATGGGCGCCTGTTCCACAAAGCAGGCAGGTTGAAAACGGTGCAAAGCTGATAGTATTCTGTGGCACAGCAGGAAAAATAAGGATTCCAGCAAGTGCCTATCCTGACAAATTAGATTTTTATGCAGAGGGAAGCATACCCGGACAAAAAGGGGAGTCTGTCGTTTGCGAGCGTGAAGGCGATAATCTGGTCATAGAGATCACAGAATCCGTAAAATCAAGATGGCTTTTTGGTATTTTAGTTAATTGATGTTGCATAAAAACTCGTATTAATATAATCAATTATTCAAACTTTGGAGCGGAGCAGGAATACGACCTCCGAAGCGTATAAGCCGTTTGCTCATTCCATTATTCGGGATAGGCATAACGTAAGCCTCACCGAATAGTCCACCATAAACAGCTTTATCGCCAGCCTTCAATCCGGGTGCAGGGATAAGCCTTACAGCAGTCGTCTTATTATTTATCACACCTATTGCCATCTCGTCAGCTATGATTGCAGATATAGTTTCGGCGTCCGTATCACCCGGTATGGCTATCATATCAAGACCAACTGAGCAAACGCTAGTCATAGCTTCTAGTTTTTCAAGGGTAAGCGTGCCTTTTCTGACTGCTTCGCTCATAACTATGTCCTCACTGACAGGTATAAATGCACCGCTTAACCCTCCAACAGAAGACGAGGCGAAAAGACCACCTTTCTTTACTGCATCATTTAACAATGCAAGCGCCGCAGTCGTTCCCGGTGCGCCAACAGCATCAATTCCCAGTACCTCAAGTATTTCGCCTATTGAGTCACCAATTTTTGGCGTTGGCGCAAGCGACAGATCAACAATACCAAATGATACGTTTAAGTATTTTGCGATCTCTCTGCCTATAAGTTCACCGACCCTTGTAACTTTGAAACTGGTTTTCTTTATGACTTCCGCTAATCCGCCAAGATCAATATTCTGGTCATCTTTTATTGCATCTTCTACTGCACGTTTTACAACACCGGGACCAGAAACGCCAACATTAATAACACAGTCAGGCTCTCCAACGCCCATGTAAGCACCTGCCATAAATGGGTTATCCTCTGGAATGTTGGCAAAAACGACCAGTTTTGCACATGCAAAGCCGTGCCTTTCCTTTGATCTAAACGCAGAATCTTTTATGATGCCGCCTAACTTCATAATTGCTTCCATATTGATCCCTGTCTTTGTGGAAGCCACGTTTATAGATGAGCAGACTCTCTCTGTCTGTGATAATACTATTGGTATGGAATCCAGTAGCTTTTGATCTCCCTGTTTGATACCTTTATGAACGAGTGCTGAATATCCTCCGACTAAATCTATACCGATCTCATTGCATGTTTTGTCAAGTGTTACAGCTATCTCGATCATTTGCTCCATGCTGGATTGTCCTGCAACGAGTGCGATAGGACTGACCGCTATTCTTTTGTTGACTATGGGTATACCATATTTCTGCTCAATTCTTTCACACGCTGATACTAATCCTGAGGCGTTTTTGATTATCTTTTCTCTTATATTTCCCTTTATATCATCTGTGCCGGTACATTCCCACAGGCTAACGCCCATAGTGACTGCACGAACATCCAGATTTTCGAGATGTATCATCTTTATTGTTTCAAGTATCTCCTGAAACTCTGGCATAAATAACCTCCGATTATAATCCTATATTTTGTGCATTGCTTTGAATATTTCCTGACTCTGAATTTTGATCTCTACGGACAGCTTTTTTGCACAATCATCAAGAGCTTTACTTAAATTCAGCATATCCAGATCGTCATCAACTTCCACTCTGGCTACAACAGCGTATTGGTTCAAGTCTCTTACGGTGTATGGTTGGGCTGATAATTCTATAATATTTACGTTCATGTCTGCTAATATACTTGTCACACCAGCTACAATGCCTATCTTATCAGACCCTATTACAGTGATTATGAGTTTATCTTTTGAAGGCTGTGCATTAGAAACAGGCATAATTGTAGCAATTCTTAGAGCGTATGTAACGTCGAGTTCTTCACAGCGTTTCTTTAGACCTTCATCTAATTCTTTAATATTTATATCTCTTGTTGGTTGGAGCAGTAATATCATAGCAAACTCATCACTCAATACGGTCTGATTTAGCTCATGGATATTACATTCATATCCGTAAAGCGTATTTGCGATCCCGGCGACGATGCCCGGATGATCCTTACCGACAACAGTTAGTATGAACCTTTCTTGAGACATATATGTATACTTCCTTTATCTCTCTTTCAATCTGAATACCCCTAGCTTATTAAATATAAAAATTAATCTGGTTAGCCACTACAAATCTTCCAATCTTCAATCCTCAATCTTCAATGCCTAAGATGTTGGGTAATGCTTGTCGGAAATCTAGCCATGACGGCGGTGGGAAATCTTTTCGCACACGCTTACGGAGTTCATCATCAATAGGTATATTTTCCTTTGCAGAGATGCGCCTTTCGTGCAACTCAAACCACAGATCGCTAAGGCTAACTTCTCCCTCACGTATATCTGGAACAACAGTACGGCTTTGTAATATTTCCTCAACACGCTTGAGATCATTCATCTTCATTGCGGCACGGGCTTCCATAATCTGCATACGACCAACTTGACGCACCTCTTGCGGAAGTCCATCCATAAATTTCAGCATCTCTTTAGGCATATCCACATCAAGCAAAGCCTGACAACATTCAAGTGCAAGGCTTGATACTTGCGGAATCATTTTACTTGCTTTGAGCAATAAATCTGCCGAATCTTTGATATTGCCTTCACTTTTCAGCAATACAGCCAGGTTGCGATAAGCCCATGGCGACTCCTCTAACGACAGTGATCTTTTCCACGCCTTACGTGCTTTATCAAAATCCTTTTCATGGTAATACATAACGCCAAGATGTAGCCACGATATCCAGTTATCACTCTGACCATCATTAACTGCCCTTTCGAGAAGCTTATGCCATTCTGATTGTACCATCCATGCGCCGGGTATGTCCAAAGGTTTTTTATCAGCGATCACGCCTCTATCCAACAGTTTAAGCCATGGAGACTGATCATCCGTAAGTGTGTCGTCGCTAAACACAAGAGCAGAAGAGCAGAATGGCTTTTCACCAGCCTTTATCCTTCGATGGCGTTCCAAAGCACCCCATCCAGAACCTTTCTGAATTGTTACTTCTGGTGACTTATCCGCTATACCACTGCTTTCAGCCAATTTATTTTCCAGTATATCCAGAGGCATTTTTTTAACAAGTTTTTCATTAACGGACTCATAAGCAGACTTCCAATCACTTCCATGAACGATCTCTGGGGCCGCCTGCATCATTCCATAAGCCTCAAGCCATGTCCATTCGGCATTAGCGGGCATCTGGATGTATTCCGATTGTGTCCTTGCCAAACCAGCCTGTATCTCGATATACTGAGATTTTGGGACGGATAGAAATTCCTGCCAGTGTCGTCCACCAGCACCCATACCCCAAACAAACATTTTCCGTCCTCTCAATCGTGACGTGGAAGTTTGAATCAATCCTTCTCCGTTTTCATCAAGAGAAGCTATCCATGGCTGTCTGTCAGGCTCTATGCAGTAAAAGCAATCCGCAGAACGATTGAAGTTCACAGGATACGACTGATCCATTCCATCATCATAAGGTATTGGAACAAGCGTCATCTTTCCATCATATCCATGTCTGTATGCCTGTTCCGCCGGTGCAATCACTCGACCTTTTGGCAATTCAGGAACAGCCATATTTGACCACCAGTACATCGGTATCTCATTATCATTTGGGTTAGTTAATTTCATCCGAACAAAAAGGAATTCCGATCCATCAGGAAGGAAAGCTTCAATCTGATATGGTATCAAGCGAACACGATCCCATTCATACATCCTTAGTACAGGCAGGTTTTCATCAACTTTCACTTTTGCGGCAAATAAAGGTGAGCAAGTATGTGTTGTATGTCCCCATATCCCTACGTTCCATTCCACGCCCCCACTGAACCATGCGTTTCTGATAGCAAGGTTACCCGGTTGAAATACAGGATTGACATAAAGTAACTCACGTTTGGTAGGCTTATGAATAAGTGACCACAAACGCCCTCCAAATTCAATCAGGAAACTGGCTTTCAGTATCTCGTTCTCTAAAATGACGAACTTAAACTCTCGATCTTTCTTTACACGGTCATAATTATCTTGAAGTCTGTGAGGTAAACATCCATCAAATGACGGTAATGGGTTTTCGGTACCAAGATTTGCAGAAGGTATTTTGTAAGATTCGACTCTAAAATTGCTCATTTTTTATCTCCATACTAAAAATTCCCCCTTTGAAAAAAGGGGCTAGGGGGATTTAAAAGCTTTATAACTGGATTACCCTATTAATTTGTCAATGCTTATCCAAAGGGGGAATTGTAAATCATTGCGATTTTTCTACTATTATAATGTCTATATCGCTCAAGTTCAATGGTTATCTTGTAAGTCAATCTAACTAATTTCATTCACATCTTGGAATCTGGACTTTTATGTTGTATAATCTATATGGAAGGAGGTTTAAGATGAGTAATAAACAAATAATTGGTCTTATTGGTATCGTGCTAATAATTATGGGGTTGTTTATACCCCTCGTCAAAGTACCGCTCAAAGGCGGGATTAGCTTTTTCGAAAGTAACAAGATGGAATCTATTATTGTGATGGGTCTGTGTGCCATATCTCTGATACTAATTCTATCTAAAAGAAAAATGCTTTTGTGGTTTTCAAATATTGCTACTTTCACGGTTACTTTAATCCCTGCTGTGCAGACTATACGAAAACTGATGTCTGCTAAATCCACAGCAGAAAAAATACTTGGTGAGAAACTAGCGAATAAGTTAGCAGATAAGCTAACCGATTTTGCTATGGGTAACGTACACATATATTGGGGATTGGTATTTCTTATATTAGGTGTAATCCTCATTTTTGTTTGTGCGATATTATTAGGCAGGACTAAGAAAGAAATCGCTGAGAAACCAGTGTAAAAAACAAGTTAAGGAGGATTTTATTATGAAACCTGTGAAATTGGGAATTGTCGGCTGCGGAGTAATTGGAACTCATCACGTAACTGAAGCAACGAATTCACCTGTGGTAGATTTAGTCGCAGTCTCTGATATGATTGAGGAACGTGCAAAATCTACTGCTGAGAAGTTTGGCGTATCAACGTATTACACAAACGAAGATGACCTGATTAATGACGATAGGATCGAAGCTGTCGTTTTGGCAATGCCAACAGGTGTAAGGACGCCGATAGCGTTCAAGGTTTTGGGAAAAGGCAAGCACCTTATCATAGAAAAACCTGCGGCAAGTAATTGCGCTGAGATCGAAAAAATGATCGCTATGCGCGGCGATCTCGTTGTCGCATGTTGCTCTTCACGAAATGCTTTCACCGGTCATGCAGAAGTCGCAACAAAATGCGTTGAATCTGGTGCGCTGGGAAAAATCCGTGTAGTCAGATTTCGTGCAATTCTCGCAGCATCACCAAACCCCGGCGATAACCCTCCACCATGGAGACAGAGCATGAAGCTGAATGGCGGTGGAATTCTCGTCAACTGGAGTTGCTATGATCTTGACTATATGATGCAGATCACTGGCTGGACATTGAAACCTCGTGTCGTTTTGGCTAAATGGTGGACTATTGCAGAGAATATGTCTGCTTACGTCGCTCCCGACTCTGATGCAGATTCGCATTACACAGCGTTTATTGTGTGTGATGATGACATTGTGCTGACTATGGAGCGTGGTGAGTTCACAAGTTCCGAAAACAGTCAGGCGTGGGAAATTATCGGCACTGATGGCACGCTTCATCTGCCATTGGTTACACGAAGTGAAGTCGTTTTGGATAAATTTATTTCGGGCAAAGGAGTAGTATCCGAGACTCTTGCGCAGGATAATTATACTGGTTCAAGTGGAGTTATGGAGAATTTCGTTGAGGCTATACGAGAAAACAAAAAACTTAAAACGACCCTAGAGCAGGCACTCGTAATGCAAAAGATTACAGATGCAATCTATGAATCCACAAGAACAGGTCAGGCTGTTACAATATAGTGATCAGTAATCAGTGATGAGTAATGAGTAGAAAAAAACAGTTACATAATTTGGTATAACATATCCATTGTCAAAAATAAAAGGAAAAATAAACACAGAGACACGGAGTTTGGAAAAGGATGAGAGAATTCTGGTTTTCTTCTTTTATTCTCCGTGACTCCGTGCCTCTGTGTTTTTTCTATATTTTACAATGCCTATAATGAAAATGGAGGAGATTTCAATGATTAAGCTTAGTTTTATGACTTTTGTTTGTCCAGAATGGAATATTGAAAAGATTGCTCAATTTGCCAAAGAAGCAAAATATGACGGTGTTGAAATCCGTGTTGATGAAGGGCATAAGCACGAAGTATCGTCTAAATCATCTGCGGAAGCAAGAAAATATGTGAAGAAGCTCTTTAATGACAAAGGCATAGAAATCCCTTGTATAGCGACTTCTATTCAATTCGGTTCTGCTGATCCTGCAAAACGCAGAGAGAATATCGAATATGCCAAAGTAAATCTTGATCTTGCCGCTGATCTTGGTGCAAAGGTCATCAGAATCTTTGCCGGCGGAGGCATACCAAAGCTGACACCCGAAGCCTCAGATTACATTGCATCCGCATTTGACGAAGTTGGTGATTATGCAAAGGCGTCCGGCGTATGCCCAATGCTCGAAAGCGGACATGATATTATTGTAACCGCAGTAGAATCTTCGGAGGTTATCAAGCGTGTCAAGACGTCAAACTTCTGCGTTCTGTGGAACCATTCAGAGATGGACGCTCAGACTTTTAATCTGCTAAAATCGCATGTCAGACACTTTCACGTTCACGAAGAAGTGCTTGAACCAGACAATGACAACATATTGCATCTGTCGAAGTTGGTGAAAGGCATAGGCTATAATGGATATATCTCTCTGGAGATTATCCAGGGTCATAATCTGCCGGAAGATTTGCTTATTGAAACTTCACGAAGGCTAAAAGGCTACATTATGCAGGCTTAACCTGTCGAAATTGAGAAGAGCTTAACAACATTAATAAATGATATTAAATTTTTAGGAAGTAGAACGCGGATGACGCGGATTAAACGGATTTTTCTTTCTTTATTTCCGATCCGCGAGAATCCGTTTAATCCGCGTTCTATTTCCTAAATAATTAATCTGGTTGATCATTATGTCAGTAGGAGGATAACTTTGACTACGAAAGACAGAAATATCTTGCGTGACTTCGCAAAACGCTACCTCGATATATGTAACATGCCAGAACAACAAGAACGAAGGAATCTCTGGCGATTACATAACAGCTTTAAAGGCAATAGACCACTCATATATGTCCGTGCATTTGCGTGGCATGAAATGCCCCAATCTGCGTGCCTATGCGAAGACCCCTTTGCAAGAGGTTACGAGAACTTCTTTCGGGATCACCTATTCTGGAATACACTCAATGACGATTCCATTTTTGAACCATGGGTAACGGTTAATGCTACACATAAATCTGCTGGATGGGGGATCGGCGCAAGACGGATAAGCCCGGAAGAAAACGGTGGTGCCAGCAAATTCGATTATCCAATCAAGGAACTAGATGACATAATGAAATTAAGAATCCTTCAACACGAGATTGATGAGGAAAGAACTGCGGAGAATGTACAACGCCTTCATGATGTTATCGGAGACATAATTACTATTAATATAGATCGAGGTCCGGCTCATCGAATGTGGAGTGCGGATATTTCCACGGACCTTGGGTCTTTGAGGGGTATAGAAAATTTCATGCTGGATATGACAGACAATCCGGAGTGGCTTCATCGTTTGGTTTCCTTTATGTCGAATGGAATACTCAGTACCCATGACCAAGCAGAATCGGCAGGAGATTGGGGATTATGCGCCCACCAGAACCAAGCTATGTCGTATGCCGAAGAACTCGAGGACCCGGCGCCAAATCATAATGGCGTGAAGCGAAGCCAACTTTGGGGTTATATGGCGGCGCAGGAATTTGCATTGGTTTCTCCAGCCATGCACGACGAATTCCTACTACGGTATCAAATCCCAATCTTGGGCAAATTCGGTCTGTCAGCTTATGGTTGTTGTGAAGACCTTACCAACAAGATTGACATGCTAAGGCAGATTCCCAACCTGCGTCGAATTGCCGTATCCCCATTTGCGGATGTGGCAAAATGCGCCGAACAGATCGGTAGGGATTATATAATGAGCTATCGCCCAAGCCCTGCTGACATGGTAAGTTATGGATTTGATCCTGATCGAATACGAAAGATTATCAAGCATGATCTTGAGACAGCAAAACATTGTCATCTGGACATCACCATAAAGGATGTGGAAACAGTGCAGAATGACCCGGATCGTATGCGCAATTGGGTAGTATTAACCCGACAGATTATCGAGGAAGTTTACGGTTGAAATCTGAAATTACCATGGGAGATATTCATGAGCAAAAAAATTTTATACATATTTCCACATCCTGATGATGAATCATTTGGTCCTGCGGCTGTGATTCATTCTCAAATAGAGAAAGGGAATGATGTTTATCTATTGACTCTGACTAAGGGCGGCGCAACTCAACAAAGACATAAACTCGGATTAACTGTGGCGGAAATGGGTGAAGTTCGTTACCGTGAAATGCTGGAAGTTGAGAAGGTGCTTAAACTGAGTGGAATGAAAGTCCTTGATTTTCCAGATAGCGGATTGAAGGAACTCGATAGCAGAATTCTTGAGCAAGCGGTACAGAAACATATTGAAGAGATAATGCCCAGTATCGTCGTCACGTATCCAATACATGGCATAAGTGGATTCCACGATCACCTTGTTACTCATGCAGTAGTTAAAAGAGTTTACTTGGAACTAAAAGACTCCGGTGTTGATTTTTTCAAGCGATTGGCTTTTTGGACTTTGCCAGACAGTGGTAAACCGACATGGATATCCGATGATATGCCAAGACTCAAGATGACGGAAGAGGCTTTAATTGACTGCATTGTTCCTTTGCAGGAGAGTGACATTCTTGCAATGAAAGATGCACTTAATTGTTACGTCACATATAGAGAAACAATTGAGAAAAGTGGTGTTGTAGAGAAGACTGGCAACAAGGCTTATTTTGAAATCTTTGCTGAAGATTTTAAGCCTGTCTTAGATGATTTGACTGCGCAATGGAGGATTTAAGTATGAAGAAAGTTAAAGTAGGTTTAGTCGGTTCTCAGTTTGTCAGCACTATACACGCAGAATCACTGAAACGTGTGGCTGACGCAGAGATAATAGCTGTTGCATCCAAAACAGAGGAACACGTTAAGACTTTTGCAGAACATCACAATATACCGCATTACTTCACTGATTATAAGAAAATGCTAGAGATGGATGAGTTAGATTTGATAGTGCTTGGCGTTCCGAACTATCTCCACGCACAGGTTACAGTTGACGCCGCAAAAGCTGGAAAACACATAGTCTGCGAAAAACCTCTCTGCATGAATCTTAAAGAAGCGGATCTAATGATTGATACGTGCAAAAAAGAGAATGTTAAGCTAATGTATGCTGAGGAGCTTTGCTTCACTCCGAAATACGTTAGAATGAAACAACTGGTTGATGAAGGCGCACTCGGTAATATATACATGGTAAAGCAAAGCGAAAAGCACGATGGACCACATGCACCATGGTTCTGGGACGTTGAGCTATCAGGTGGCGGGGTCGTATTTGATATGGGATGCCATGCTTTTGAGTTCTTCCGATGGATGCTGGGTAAGCCTGAAGTCGAAAGCGTCTATGCCGATATGGGAACTTACGTTCACAATGACAAGACGAAGGGCGATGATAACAGTATACTCATCGTGAAATTCAAGAACGGTGCAACTGGTCTTGCGGAGGAAAGCTGGGCAAAGAAAGGTGGTATGGACGACAGGTCTGAAGTATATGGCTCAGAAGGCGTTGCTTATGCTAATTTGCTGATGGGAAACTCTATTTTAACTTATAGTGATACTGGATATGGTTACGCAGTCGAGAAAGCAGGCTCAACAAAAGGCTGGTCGTTTACCATCTACGAAGAAGCATGGAATTACGGTTTTCCACAGGAATTTGAGCATTTTGTTGATTGCGTGAAAAACGATAAAGAACCAATAGAGACTGGTGAGGATGGGAGGATTGTTCTTGAGATGGTATTCGCCGCTTATGAATCCGCAAGGACTGGCAAAAGGATCAATCTACCATTCAAGACTGACGCTGCCAAGCCGTTTGATCTCTATCGTTAAGCTATAAGAAATGCCAATTTGGGTATTGCTTTTGGCATAACTCTATGGTATCTTCTTATATATTTCCAATAAAATAATACAATTATTGCAAGAATATCAGGTAGACGTCTTAGTGGATGTCCGTAGTTCTCCATATAGTCAATATGCTACTCAGTTTAATCGTGATACATTCGCTCAACTTCTGGAGGAATCTGGGATTGAATATGTGTTTGCTGGATCATATTTAGGTGGTCGTCCGAAGGATCCGACCTGTTACAAGGATGACAAAATAGATTATAAAGAGGTTGCTAAACGCCAATGGTATAAGAAAGGTATTGAGCGACCTCTTACTCAAAAGTAGGATAGTATGTTAGAGACCGCTGCAAAATGCTATGATCTGTCTGCTCTTGGTATCCATAGTTATCCAGACCCATTGCTTGTTCTCCTTGCTACCAACAAAGCTCCACATCTCATCTACTTCTGATTCAAGAGACCAAATAATTAGTTTGTCTGTTAAGCATGACTGGTAGTTCAAGTCGTCTGGCATTTGCTCATATTCGGATACCATAAAACCCAATAGCCAGCGAAGACTAACCCTCATAACCCGACAGATTCCACGAAGGGATATGCGTTCAAGAAGTAGCTTTCTGATTTGTTCCCTTTTTGCTGCTGATATGAGTTTTTGTTTAGGATTCTCTACAAACTGACGTCCACACTTTTGCAGCGATGGTTCTGTTTACCATTGGGGATATGACCGTTTTTCTTGTTCTTTTTGCTTCCACATTCAGGACAACAGATTTTCATGGGTACCTTCCTTGTTGAAATGTTCTTATCGGGAATTATCACAATGTCTTGATTTTTGGACTTTAGGAAACCATTCAACTTAATTTCTGGAATAGTCTTTCCGATAGATGGGTAGATTTTTTCTTTATTGACCACAGTTTTAACAAATTCATTTTTGACAAAATTATGTATGTAGTTGATTATTCTTTGAGATCTGATCAATGCTTCCTTAGCGGAATTCCCATTATAATATAATTTCCCATTAAATTGAGCCATAGTTATAGTCGCATCAAATTCCCTTTTGATTTTTCGTAAAACCTGCTTAATTGTCATATTATAAATCTCTAAATAAATCTTCTAGTTTTAAATTAAGGGCATTTGCGATTTTTTCTATATTCTCAAGAGTAATGTTTTTTTCTGCTCGTTCAATCATTCCAATGTAGGTTCGATGTACACCAGCTTTTGAGGCAAGTTCCTCTTGAGACAAATTATTCTTTGTTCTTTCTTCTCTAACTCTTTTCCCAAATTTGATTAAAATATCGCTTTTCATAATATAAGAATATTTCTCTTTTTAAAGCATAACTAATATTTGAGTTTGTTTATCATCAAACAATAATATTCTATTGCATTTCTTAATTCAACATACTATAATTAGCATTGGCAATAACTCAAGAAAATTCGTTATTTTCTTTTGACACACTTGTCATTGTGAAATAGGGAGGATGGTATTATGTCAACTATAAGAATAGGTTTCGGTGCATCAAAGATTACGCCCGGTCTCGGTGCTTTTATGGCAGGATATTTTCACGAAAGACAGGCTACTGCTGTCCATGATGATCTCTTTGCAAAGGCAATGCTCTTTGATGATGGAAAATCTGTCGCAGGTATATTATCCTGTGATCTGATATGCCTGACTGCTAACGAGGTTGCGAAAGTCAGGGAGATTATCTCTAAAAAAGCCGGTATAGATGGCAAAAACATTATGGTCTGTTGTACTCACACGCATACAGGTCCACAGACACGAACCTTCCGTATGCCCGAAGGTGCTGACGTAACACTCAAATGGCTTGATGAGTTTCCAGAAATGGCGTCTCTAGCTGTCATAAAGGCTATGAGCGATATGGAGTCATGCACTATTGAAGGTGGAATCGCTTATGAAGATCGTATCGCTTTCAATCGCCGATATAAAATGAAAGATGGAACAACTCAAACTAACCCCGGATACAAAAATCTCGACATCATCGAACCAGCCGGACCAATTGATCCAGAAGTTGGTATAATCTCGTTTGCAGACAAGAACAGCAAACTAAAAGCGTTATACATCAATTATGTCTGCCACTGCGACTGCGTAGGCGGTACGGAAATCTCTGCGGATTATCCAGGACATACAACAGTCAGGCTTCAGGAAAGGTTAAGCGATAAGCCTTTCGTACTTTTCACAAACGGCGCATGTGGCGACGTCAATCACATTAACGTGCAAAGCCCATATCCTCGTCAGGGTCACGAGCATTCCAGATGGATGGGTGAGACGCTTGCCAGTGACGTTTGCATAGCTTTGAAAGATATGAAACCATTATCTAACGAAGGAGTCAGCGTAATCAGCAAGGTTATACAACTGCCAATGCAAAATGATGCTAACAAAGAGCTAGGCGTGGCAGAGATACAGGCTATCAAAGTTGGTGACATAGGTTTCGTGGGCATACCTGCGGAGTATTTTGTCGAGTTACAGATAGATATTAAGAAACGCTCACCGTTTAAGAAAACTTTTGTGTCAGAATTGGCAAACGGTTGGGTTGGATACGTTCCCACGAAAAAAGCTTTTGAGGAAAATATGAAGGATGTACCAACAGAAGCCATGAAAGCCTTTGATCATAAGGGATACGAAGTACGTTCTGCATTGTCTCGTGGATTCCTGCCGGGCGTTGGTGAGGCGATGGCGGATACCGCTGTTGAACTTCTTTTTAATCTTAGTGACAAATAAGCAACATTAATAAATGATGTTAAATTTTTAGGAATAGAACGCGGATGACGCGGATTAAACGGATTTTCGCGGATTTCTCTTTATTTTTTTTCGATCATCGCAAATCCGCCTGATCCGCATTCTATTTCCTAAAGTCTTAAAAGGTTTCTTAAACTTGCTTAACTGGAGGAATTAAAATGGTAATCTGTTGTTTTATTGTTCTTGATATTGTTGCATCTAATCTGATGTGCTTAACACCAACAGATACAACAAAGGAACTTGTTTCTAACGGTAATTTCGCATCCATAGATTCGACTAATCTGCCAAAAGACTGGTCTGTCTGGAATCCAGTAGTAACAAATGCAAGCTGTTCTTTCAAGGCATCTTCTGAAGGCGTGCTTGTAGAGGCTTCAAATAATCCTTACTCTGTCGGCGGGATATTTCAGGAAATTAAAGGAATTGAAGGCGGATGCGCTTATGCCTTCAAGGTTGATTGTGCGCTGAAAAACATTCAGTTTCCTTATAGAGCAGTTTTCGTCAGGGTAACGTGGCTACGTGATGGGGCGCCTTTACATTATGCCGGGATGCTCATTCGAGGACCTATTATTGACGGTGATCTTGCAAAATTTGATGACGTCCTAACAGCACCGGATGAAGCCAATGGCGCCGTGATCTCTCTGGATGTGAAATGGCTTCAAGGGGGATCGGTAATCTGGAAAAAGGTAAGTATGAGCAAGAGTGATGCAATAAAACCACGCAAAGTCAAGATCGGAACGGTGTATTTGCGACCATCAGGGGGAACGCCAGAGAAAAATCTGCAACAGTGTTGTGAACAGATTGATGATGCCGGGAAATTGGGTCTGGATATAGTCTGTCTTGGAGAGGCACTCACTATGGCTGGTACGCCACTTAGTGTTGTAGATTGCGCCCAACCAATCCCAGGACGAGACACTGATATTCTGGGTGATTCAGCACGAAGGAATAAAATATGGGTTGTCGCTGGACTCAATGAGCTTGACGGAGATACAATTTATAATACCGCTGTATTGCTAGACCGTGAAGGCAAAGTCGCTGGCAAATACCGAAAAATTCATCTTCCAAGAGAGGAATGGAAGCAGGGAGTCACCCCCGGAAGTGAATACCCTGTTTTTCAGACAGATTTTGGCACTATCGCCATACAGATATGCTATGACTGGTTTTTTTCTGAGCCTGAATCAATCTTTGCACTTAAAGGTGCAGAAATTATATTTGCGCCAACGTGGGGTAATACATTGCCTGACCATGACGGCATTGCTGATGGTGAAACAGTGTTTCGTGTCAGGGCAAGGGATAATGGCGTTTACATGGTGCCGTCTGTCTATGATGGCAACAGCTTGGTGATCGATCCGATGGGACGGATACTCGCATCAAATAATGGTAAGAATGGCGTTTTTTGGGCTGAAGTAGATTTGAATAAACGAGAGGAACTTGATTGGGTCGGTTACTGGCGATCTATTGGTCCTCGTCATCGTATGGTAGATACTTATTTGCCATTACTTGAATATCCAAAAAAAACCACGTATTGATTGATGTTATTTTTTCTGCTAATAACGAGAATAGTCTCGAATCTTCTAAACAAATTTGCGTTTATGTAATCGTTAAAAAATACATAAACGATCTAAAAACAACCCCCTAGCCCCCTTTTTTAAGGAGATATGTTGACTCGACTCGATTTATTTCCCCTTAAAAAAGGGGGCTAGGGGGTTGTGAGAAACGTTGAAATACTATGTCAAAATGGCATTTTTTAACGATTACGATAATATTATGTTTCTGTTGCTTATCTGCTGTAACGTTTGCTAGTACGGTAGGAGAGTATCAGACGATAGAGGAGATAGCACGCTCAGTAAGCGTGGATAACATGATAAAAACTGTCTCTGATTTGCAAGAAAACAAAGATGTAAAATCGTCAGACACTTCTTATAAAAGCCGATACTGCCTTAGAGTGAATGATGCTAGTGACCCAACTGATGGAGCATGTGATAATTCAGCGAAATATATATATAACAGATTCGCAAGCTATGGTCTGGACGTTGAATATGACTATTTCATCCACACAATTACCAAAAAAGACGAGAAAACTACGATACAGAACAGTTACGAAATGAGAAATGTGGTTGCAACACTGCATGGAAAAGGTCCTCATAGTAATAAAACTTACATAGTCTGCTCTCATTATGACAGCACCGCAGGATTATCTGCTGGATGGATGTGGGATTGGAAGTCTTTGCCTGCACCGGGTGCTGACGATAATGCCTCTGGAACATCTGCTATTATTGAAATGGCAAGAATACTAAGCCATTATGATTTCGATTTCTCCATTAAGTTCATTGCATTCTCCGGGGAGGAACTGGGTATGTTCGGAAGTAAGCACTATGCACAAGACGCATCTGCTCTCGGTCATCAGATCGCTGGGGTTATTGATCTTGATATGATAGGATATGATCCCAACGAACCCGATATTGCGGTTGTGACAAACGAAAATTCCGAATGGATAGCAAACGCTATAAGCCACGTACAGAATGAACATGGTATTGATCTCGCTGTCAGCAAAGTCGTTAACCCTAAGATGATTTATAGTGATCACTCTCCATTTTGGAAATCAGGATACAACGCTGTTCTAGTAACAGAGGCAAGCGATTCGTCATCGGATGAGTTTTCACCGGTAAATCACACAGCTAATGATACGCTGGACAAGCTTAATCCTGAACTTATATTAAAAACTTCAAAGCTGATTATCGCTACACTTGCAATGCTGGCAAATCCGATTGTAGAACCAGATAATATAATTAATACAGACCTTGTTATAAGTTCAGATTCCGTTACCACTTCTCAGACTTCATCAAAACCGAGAAGCACGATAAATATTAATGCTTATGTAAAAAATGAAGGTGATGAGGATGCGATAAACGTCACTGCACAAATATGGTTAAGCCCTCCTGAGACATGGCTTTCTCCAAAGCTTTTGAAGGAATTAAAATTTAATATAAAAGCCAGATCATCTTTTGAGATAAGTGAAACGATCCCTTTAAGCAATTGGGGTGATTATGATGTTATCATAAAAATAAATCCAGACTTTAACATTTTCGAGTCTGATTACACTAATAATGTGGTACGTAGAATTATACAAGTATCTGCGGAACTGGGAATATCCGATCTACTGATCTATCCAAATCCTTTATTTATCAGCAAATACTCCGAATTGAATATAAGGTATAGATTGAGTCAGGACGCTTATGTTACATTTAGTATATACGACCTTTTGGGGAACTTGATCTTCAGCGAGAAGTTTAACCTCGGTGAAAACGGCGGTCAACGAGGTCCAAATAATAATATCAAGTGGAATACTGATTCATTATCTCAAGGCGATTCCAGCAAGCAAACTGCATCTGGAGTATATGTCTGTCAGGTTATTATGATGGACTTAAAAGGTGAACAACAGTCAATCTCTGGAAAAATTGCATTGCTCCGTTAATACGATTTTTGAGTTAGTATTCATTATTATCTGTTCTTTCGTGTAAAAATAAAACGACTATGATGAATTCTCTATCAAGCATATGTAAAGTGATGTTGAAAGTCCAAGGTACGACAGTATCTGCTCTTGTAAACTCGATAAAGGTGTAATATGCCAA
>Ga0247841_10004277_pt1 | contig 24834 bp, 17 predicted proteins | sample LaCruzMarch2015__2_FD_192410 | JGI IMG/M metagenome (GOLD analysis project Ga0247841, IMG submission 192410) | Freshwater microbial communities from meromictic Lake La Cruz, Castile-La Mancha, Spain - LaCruzMarch2015_18m | ecosystem: Environmental > Aquatic > Freshwater > Lake | place: Spain... | reverse complement strand
CAAATTGGATGACAGCAACGCGATCTGGTTCCCTATTTCGGCAGCGCCAGCCGTGTGTCTGAAGTGTTGCGCGGCAAGCGTCCGCTCACGCTTGGCATGATCCGCGCCGTTCATGCGGGCTTGGGCATTTCCGAAAAAGTGCTGCTGCAACAGCCAGACAAACCGCTGCAAGCCGCAGCCGACCACGGCAGATGGGACCAGTTTCCACTCACCGCCATGCTCAAACGCGGCTGGCTGACATACAGCGGATCGCAGCAGCAGGCCAAGCAGCACGCCCAGCAACTTATCACCTCCTGGATATCCGGCTTCGCATCACTCGACATGGCCATGGCACCTGTGCGCCTGCGCCAGACCATTAGCAAGGGAGCCCACGTGGATGAGTATGCCCTGCAAGCCTGGAAACTGCGGGTCATTCAACGCGCGCTGGAGCAACCTGCACGGGCGGCGTACGTCAAAGGTTGCGTCTCGCGTGATTTCATGCGCCGCCTTGTGCAGTTGAGCTATTTGGATGAAGGACCGCGTCAAGCATCTGATTTTCTAAACAAACATGGCATTCGTCTTGTGACGGAATTGCATTTGCCGGGAACGCATCTGGATGGCGCCGCGCTGGTGCTTGCGGATGGAACCCCCGTCGTCGCGCTTACGTTGCGCTACGACCGTCTGGATAATTTCTGGTTCACTTTGTGCCACGAGCTGGCCCACATTGCGCTCCACTATGAGCGTGCCAAAGAAAGCGGCTACCTGGACGACCTTGAGGCGCACGCCAATGATGAAGAACGGGCAGCCGACGCCTTCGCCACAGAAGCGCTCGTTCCCAAGCGCGCGTGGGCGCAGGCCGGGATCCTGCCAGCACCGACCGTTGCGAACGTCTGTGCTCTGGCTCAGCAACTCCAGATCACACCCGCCATTGTGGCAGGGCGCGTGCGCCACGAGCTGAACAACCACAAAATCTTATGGCAACTGGTGGGCCGCGATGCAGTACGAAAGCTGTTCGCTGCTGAGTTTCGTTAGTCTTGCTGATGGGCTTGGGCCCAGCCCGCCAGCGGCGTGGATACGCCACGCGCTCCGCGCGGGGCATGCCGCCGCCGGCGCTGCCCCATCCTTCCTTTCATCCATCCTTCCATCCTTCCAATTCCCGCAAAGATAGTATCCGCAGATTGCGCCGATGCCGCAGATTGCCCAACGAGCCCAAGCCTGCGCGCGCAGCCAAATGTCACTATCGACGTTTTATGTCGTTTGTCCAATGGCGACGTATTCGCCAAGGCTTAGCCCCGAAATACGTGACAGAAAATCGAGTGCAAGGCCAAAAAACACTACCTAAATCGGACTCGCGTTAAAGGTAGTTGATCTCGTCGTCATCAAAATTGTCGAGTGTGTCCTTCAACAGATTACTTTCTTTCTTTTAGTGATGACGCGGGTCATTTCTGTGATTCGGTTTATAAAGCACCATCACCCTTATCGTTCGATGGCCACTCGGAAACGGCACTTCGCGCTCTTCATGAACCTCCAGCCCAAGCAGTGTCTTTGCGACAAGAGTATCTTGGCTGATCATATCGAGCTTTGGATCGGATGCGCTCTCAACAATCGTAACGAAGGCGTCTTCCTCGGGTGCATCCACGAAGCAATAGCGAACGGAGTCGCCAACTTCAATTCCCCTCGCGGCTTGAGTCACATTCCATAGAGGAAGTGCATCCGTATGATCCAACAATTCTGATTGTAGGGGTTTATAGTGAGTTGCGGTGGCGGGTGTAGGCTGACAAAACGCAGACGGTTTAGGTTCTTCGCCGGGATCACTAACCGGTGTATCAATCATCGTTTTGGACTTGGTCTCAGTGCAAGACGCGCCGACTTCCCGATATTCCACAACTTCGCTGAGATCCACATCCGCCGCGCCAACCGGCTCGATTCCAAGGCTCTCCAACATGCGAAACAGATCAGTCATGCATGCGTCTGGATCGCGGATGAAGCTCGAACCCCAACAACGCCAAAAGGTCCAGCCTGCGCGCTCAAGGGTGCGTTGACGGTGCAGATCCTCCATCCATAATTCGGGCGCGTGGTATTGATCGCCGTCGCACTCGATAGCCAGCCGCCGGCCAGCATGCCCCTCGACGACCATGTCGATGCGGTAGCCACCGGCTGAAACTTGCGGCGTCACACGGTGGCCCGCCGCATGCAGGCGATCAAAGACTGCGCGCTCAAAGCCGGATTCACAGCGCTCGCGACCTTTCTTTTCCGGATCGCGGCGAAGCGGGGCGGCGAAATGGTCGAGCAAACGCGCACGGAGGTCGTTTTCCTTTAAATCCTCGCGCCGGAAACTGCGGTATAAATACACGCGATCCCGGGCGCGAGAAACCGCGACGTTGAACCGCTGCTCATACATCTCCCCGCTCAAGGCGCGAACGGTATCCGCGTCTGAAACCATCGAAATGAAGACGATGTCAGCCTCGCGGCCTTGGAAGGTCATTGCATCTCCGCAGCGGATTTGATGGCGCACAAACTTTTCCTGACCGAGTTCCGTGATCAGCAGATCGAAAATGTAGCGAGACTGGTCATTGCCGAGCAGCGAGACAACGCCGATTGTTCGGCTCGCGAAGGCGGGATTTGATGTCAGGGCCTTAATTTCTTCGACAATCGCGCGGGCTTCGGCGCGATTGATTTTCATCGACCGCCCGTCACGGGCACCGTCTTTCACGAAGACATCCACTAGTGGCGGCGTGATCCGCTCCGCCGCCGTGGCCACGCGGAGGCACCTAATTTCATCATTATAAAAATGGTGATTGGAAAACTCGATGATTGGCGCGACGCAACGGAAGTGCTCGCGCAACCGCACAAGATCCGCAGCAAACATTACGCTGCCAAGGTCGTAGATCGATTTATCTGGACTGAGGACATCACCGAAAGGCAGAGTGCGCAGAAACCGGGCGTAAAGCTGCCGAATGTCCACCTCGCGGACACCGATAGCACTTGGGCTCACTTGCTTGTTATCGCCAACAATCAACAGTTTCTTGGCGCGCAGCAGCGCCGGCAGAGCCCAAAGGTCGCTCTGCGAAGCCTCGTCCACGATAACAAGGTCGAAGATTGCCAACTCTGAAGGCAGACTTTCCGAAACGCGCCAATGCGGCATGATCCAGCAGCGGATCGCGCGGTTTGCCTTTTGCATCGCACGGCGCGCATCCTGGCGAAACCGCACGGCGCGAACGCCCGTGCCACTGCCGATGCCGCGCATCGCCGCCATGTATTGCTGGAGCGCTGCCATCAGCCCGCGGTCTTGGTCGAGGATCTCGCGCAGCTTGATCCACGTCAGTTGCTCGACCAAGCGCGCATAGGCGGCGGACAGATCGTTTTGAAGATTTAGGCGATGCGCTGCGAGCGTTTGGACATGCGCGCGTCCGTCGATACCCCGCAGATAGCCAAACTGACGGCTCCATTTCCACGCAGCGACCCAATCTGATGGCGCCCAATCAAATGCGCCATCCACCGCAGGCTCACTTGAAAGACGCTGCGCCCATTCGACAGCTCCTGAAGCGCCAATCCCGGCGCACACCTCGCGGATGGTTGCGAACGCCGGCTGGAGTGCGTGGAGCCGAGCAATTTCTTCCAAGACCTCTTGCCAACCTTTTTCAACCGCGCGTCTCTCGTAACGCGGATTTCCGAGAAAGTGTTCGAGAAATGCCGCCGCTTGCCCAAAAACCGGCAACGCTTCGGTTTTGAAAAGTCCGCACAGTTGATTGCGCTCTTCACGCGCACTTTCAAGTTGATGCCGCTTCAGGCGGATTTCAATAGCGTTGGCGAGTGCATCCATCCGCGCGGGCTCGTCGGCCAGGCCATCGGCTTCGACATCCGCAAAGACAGTTTTAATTTCGGAACTGAGGTTGGGTGATAGTTGATTCACCCAGTGCCGAGCTTCCTTCATCTGTGCGAGGAGCACTTCAGTAGAACGCAAAGCCTGCAATGGCTGCAATGGCAGTGCTGGAGCGGGACATTCTGCGGCGATTGAGTTCCAGCGGCACACGACCGTCCGAGTCTGGCGACGCAACGCCAAGTGCGCTTCAACCCGTTGCCAGTCTTCAGGATTTTGTGGAGGATGCCCGTTCAGACTCAGACGATTGTAACGCTCACGCGCAGCTTTCTTTCCGAAGGGGTTGATGCCAAATGCGCTCTTCCCCGCCGCCGCGTTTCTGATTGCGGCAAAGAGTTCTTCATCCGTGTCCCACTCTTCGTCCCATTCAATGGCGATGCCGAGAAGCTGCCGCCGTGTTTCAAACAAGGCAGATAGATCCTTGGCAATTTGTGAGACCACCGCGAACATCGGCTGTGCGCCGTGCTGCGCTTTGTATTGTTGCCGAAGCCAAGACCCCCAAGGGTCGGCGAGACTGCGTCGGATTCGCGCAGCATCGCGGAGTATATCGCGAAGCCGCGCCGCCGCCTTTATGTGCGCGGTGCTGATCGCCATGAGCCGCGGAATATTTTGTTCGTCGATGATGCCATTGACAGATTCCAGATCCAGCAGATCGCGATGCAGATCCCCAATTTGCGGTATGCGCGGAAGCATTTCGATGCTTGGAAGAACAGAGGTAAGGTAAGCAAGATCACTGTTGACCTGATGTCTCGCACTGCGGAGCCGTACTACATCTTCAAAAGGAAAAGCAATTTCGTGCTCCGGACGTCCATCGAGGCGGTCGGGAAACCACGCATACGCTTGCTGGCCTTCCACAACATGCTGGGCGAGTGCCGCGGGACGCAAGCCGTCGAGAGCCGGTGGGACGGGATCAATGTTTCGCCGCGCCCAATCCGCCAACTCACGATCCATCTCCGTGATGCGTGCGTGGAGTAGATTGATGTCGTGGCGGCTGCGCTCAATGTCGCGCCGGAGTTCGGCCTTGTTCAGGTTTGTAATCTCGGTCGTTATCTTCGAAATGTTCTGCTCTAATTGCTTTAACCCGTCGCGCTTGCTCGTCAGAAGGCTGACCGTGAGATTCTGAACCGGCGCGGGCAACTGCTGGCGCAAAACTGACAATGCGGACTCGCCCTTGGAAGTGACGAGCACGCGCTTCCCCTCGGCAAGGTAATGGCAGATGACGTTGGCAATGGTGTGCGTCTTGCCCGTGCCTGGTGGGCCTTGCACGACGACACCGCTCGCGTGCTCCAGCCGGTCGATAATCTGCACCTGCTCTGCATTGAATGGCTTCGGGAAATAGAGCTCACTAAAGGGTACTTCCGCTTCAGTTGCGTGTGCTCTGGTGCCGGAATTTTCCACTCTGAAACCAGTGGACGAAAGCCCTCGCCAGACGCGCGGTTCCCGCTCCGGCACCGCGCCCTCCGGAGTTTCTACAAGCACTTTGGGCGCGCCGTCGGGCACCGGTTCGCGCTCTACCGCGTCACGCAGCCGCCGGATATCCTCAACGAGAAAGTTAGTGCTTTTTCTACGGGCGAAAACCACCCAGGTGTTCGTGACCGCAAGCGCTTCGGCAAACTCCGGTAACTTGCCCGCTTCAAAGTCCGGCTCGCGCGGCCAGTAGCGCGCCTGTCGGTCAAGCATGCCTGCCGCTCCCGCGAGGATTTGCTCATAGGATGCTTCATCGAAAGGCTGGACATCGCTGTCAGGATTATCGAGAATGGCTCGCGCCGCTTTCTCAAAAGCAGGGAGACCAGGATTTTCCAAAGCTACATATATATCAATTTCCAAAATTGGTGTTACATCAAGGGGCCGGATGCGTAGCGCCATGTCCGTCGTGATCGGGTCGATTTCAACAAGCCGACTCACGAGCGGATAGCGTATCCGCTTTCCATTATTTTCCCACACCGCCACACCAATGCCCCACACCAACTCCAGCGCCGTTTCTGCTCCTTCGGTCTCGATCGTTTGGAGAAAATTGAAAATTTTATCGTACGTTGCGATGGTTCGACAACGCGGCTTCTCTGTGTCGGCCCAAGTGCGCCAAGGCCCCTTGACGTAACTTTCAAAGGCGGCGCCGAGGCGCGCGAAATTTTCGAATACCAGCGGTTCTTCAGGTGCCTCGGGATTCGGCAACTTTTCACGATGTACTGGTTCCACTGCTGGATCGTCATTTATCACGATCCAAGGAATAAGATCCGCGTGCGGTGTGGGCGGTTTAATGTGACGCAGGCGTTCAATCTCCATCCAAATGTCACCCGACGAATCAGGAACGTTTAGGTGCAACCCTGGCAAATTCTCCAAATCCGCCTGCCATGCGAAAAAACCTCCTGTGTGCGCCGCGACATCGAACGTCGCGGTGCGGTTTAGCTTGTCCCATTGCTCAAGGTAGTCGAGCATTGAGACAAGACGTTGCTGTTCAGTCGAGAGAGGCATGACTAGAAAAGATAGAAGGGAGAGCGACCAGGGAGTCTACCTGAACGGCATCGATAATGGCGCAGCGGATACCGCCTTCGCTCAGCTGGTTGAAGAATCCCGCGTCTGTACAACCATTGACCAAGGGCAAAGCAGAAACGGCATCTTTCATTACACGCAGAGTGCCAGAGTTGAAGTTCGTTGGCCTGCTGTGGAAACCGTGTCCGGTAGGCTGAATGAGAAGCGGCATGCCATTGCGACCTGAGATTATTAGGCTGGCGTTGGCGCAGAATTGGTCGCCGGCGTCCCAGAGTTGGTACTCCACGGCGTCTGTGTCTGCATCTTTTCCTTTCTGCGCTATCCACTGCATGGCATGCCTTCTGATAATCAATTGGCACATTGTAGCAAAAGGGCGCGGCATTGGCAAACGCCGGCATGATCGCGATAGGGCCGTCTGTCAGGCATGGCGCGCCTCCAATGTGCGGCGCGCGGCGGCGATCTCGGCAGCAAGGCGTTGCTCGTCGGGCAGCGCGGTCAGGTACTCGCGCACGAGCATGGCATTGGGCAAGCCCTCCAGCGCGTAACGGGCAAGCGATTCGCCCTTTTCCGTGCAGAGAATCAATCCGATGGGCGGGTTTTCCCCAGGCTCGCACCAATGGGCGCGGGCGTAATTTAGGTATAGGTGCATCTGCCCGACATCGGCATGGCGCAGCGGGCCGGTCTTCAAATCAATCACGACCAGAGAGCGCAGACGGCGATGAAAGAAAATCAGATCGACCCGGAACCATTCGTGGTCAATCCGCAGACGTTTCTGGCGTCCGACAAAAGCAAATTCACCGCCCAGTTCCAGAAGAAAGCTCTCCAGGTGACGGATCAGGGCGTCTTCAAGGTCGGTCTCGGAGTACTCATCCTTGAGTCCCAGAAATTCCAGCACGAGGGGATTGCGCACTTCTTCATCAGCGGTGAGTTCATCTTCGGGCAAGGCCTTTTCCCCCTTCGCCAACACGACTGCCTTGTTGCGCGAGAGGGCGGTGCGTTCGTAGAATTGGCTCGCGATCTGCCGTTCCAGTTGGCGCACGCTCCAACCGCCCCGGAGGGCTTCGGCTTGATAAAACTCGCGGGCCATGGAATTCTGCACCCGCAGGAGCCGGGTGTAGTGGGTCCACGCGAGGGGAAAACGCCGTGCCAGTACATAGAGGGCGCGCGCACCTGCTGCGGATGATTTGTCAATCGCTGATTGACGAATGGCCGGTGCATCAGCGAGGCTCTCTGATGTTTCAATCAGCGATTGACGAATCGCTGGGTACGCCAGAAAAAACTGGCGCATGATGCGGACCTGCACGAGACCAAATCCCCGGCCGAAGCGCGCAGCCAAGTCGCCGGATAGCTGTTCGAGGAGTCTCGCACCATACTCTGCCCGTATTTTTCCGCCCTGCTCGAACTCGACAATGCGCCGCCCAATTTCCCAGTAGGTGGCGGTCATCAGCGCGTTGATCGTGCGTGCCGACGTGCGCCGGGCAAGTTCTAATACTGCGGCGATGCCGCCCAGCAGACCTGAGTAATCAGCGGCAGCGGGAACAAGGGATTTTGTTTTGGCGGCAATTTTCTTCAACTGCATGGCATGCCTTCTGGTAATCAATTGGCAAATTGTAGCAAAAGGGCGCGGCGGTGACAAGCGCTGGCACGATCGCTGGCACGATCGCGAGATGGTTATGGCTTGGAGCCGTTCTGGTAATGTGTCCAAATGCAGCGCAACTTGGACACGTCAAAGTAACATGTCCAGCGCGTGGACATATTGGCGCCAAAAAGATTCGGTGAGGGATTTGGCTTTTCCCGTTTGACCTGTCGAAGGCATAGACACGTTCCGGGAACACATCGACATGCCGCACGATTTCGACATTCGTTGGGACAGATTGCTGGCGGCGACAGATAATGCGGTGAGTGCCTTTAGCAGAAGCCGGGGGACAAATGGAGGTCAGTGCTGTCTGTTGACAAGCGAAGTGCGCCGCGGTCTGCAAACGACAATAAATGTCGATTGTGACAATTCCTCCTTTGCTCTTTTACTCCTTGTCAAAAGCTTGCTGCAGCTCTTGTACCGCGTGGCCCCTTTTCTGTTCTTCGTCAGGAAGCGGCGCGCACGTGCGACGGTTCCATCCGCAAACATTTCTTCGGACAGACCTCCACGCAATAGGCGCACAGGATGCAGCGGTAGGGATCGAGTATCCAACTCTTCGGCTCGCGCGTGACGGCCAGCGCGCCGGCCGGGCAGCGCCGCACGCACAGGCCGCAATAGATGCAGGTGTCGGGTTCGTTGACCAAATGGCCGCGCGAGCCGGCTATCGGCGGGCGCACTTCATACGGATAGCGGCGCGTGGCCGGGCCGCGCCGCAGCGCGCGCAGAATTGTGGTTACAAAGGGAAACATGCTATGCCGATTTTTGCATTGTTAGGCAATGTCACAAAGTGGGAGGGGCTTCCATGCCCCGATGCAGGAGAATCGCCGCACGGAGGCGGCTCCCACATTGCAGAAGTTTTCGGTTTTCGGTTTTCGGTTTTCAGTGCAGCACCCAGCATCAAGCATCCAGCACCCAGTATCAGTATGCGGTGTTCAGTCTTCGGTGCAGAAGCAGCAGGCAGCATTCGCCGCACGGAGGCGGCTCCCACATTGCAGCAGCATTCGCCGGGTGGAACCGGCTCCCACATTATTTGGTGGTGCCACAGCATTATCTCTCCGTGCAACTGACGCAAGGGTCAATTGCCAGGGTGATCACCGGCACATCGGCGAGCTCGTTGCCAGGCAGCATTGCCAGCAGGGCCGGAATATTGGCGAAGGTCGGCGTGCGCACCCGCACGCGCTCAAGCGTTTTGGTGCCGTTGGCCTTGAGATAATAGAGCACTTCCCCGCGCGGCTGCTCGACGCGCGACACCACTTCGCCGGTCGGATTGCCCTTGACCGGCACGGTGAGCGGCGTGGCTGGCAAGCGTTTGAGCGCCTTGCGGATCAGCAGCAATGATTGATGCAGCTCGCGCACGCGGACGAGGGTGCGGGCATAACAGTCGCCGTCAGTCTCGATCACCGGATTGAGGCCCAGCTCGCCATAGGCGGCATAGCCGGTGACGCGCAGGTCGCGCGCGATGCCGCTGGCGCGCGCCACCGGGCCGACCGCGCCGAGCTCGTGCGCCTGCTGCTGCGTGATGACGCCGACGCCGACCAGGCGGTGCTTGACGGTCGTGTCGGTGATGACGGCCGGGATGAACGATTCGAAGTCGCGCTCAATGGCGTCAAGGCCGTGCAAGACCTGCGCGATCTGCTCGTCGGACAAGTCACGGCGCACGCCGCCGATGGCGCAGGTCGAGAGCATAATGCGCGCGCCGGCGGTGGCTTCCTCGAGGTCGAGCACTTTTTCGCGCGTCTTCCAGACCTGCATGAACAAACTCTCGAAGCCGAACGAATCAGCCAGCAAGCCCAGCCAGAGCAGATGGCTGTGCAGGCGGTTCAGCTCGCTCCAGACCACGCGCAGATATTTGGCGCGCGGCGGCACGTCGAGCTGCATCAGTTCTTCAATGCCCTGGCAATAGGCCAGCGAATGAATGAAGCTGCAAATGCCGCAAATACGTTCGAGCAAAAAGACGTTTTGCTGGAAATCCTTGAGTTCGGCAAGCTTCTCAATGCCGCGGTGAATATAGCCGACGGCCGGCAGGGCATCGACCACGATTTCGTCTTCGAGCACCAAGCGCAGGTGCAGCGGCTCGGGCAGGACAGGATGCTGCGGGCCAAACGGAATGAGAGTGCGGCGGGTGGTGGTTGCGGCCGTCGTCATGGTTGCATAGAAAAGTGGGAGGGGCTTCCATGCCCCGATAGGAATGTGGGAGGGGCCTTCGTACCGCAGTCTGTCTGCAAGAATGTGGGAGGGGCTTCCATGCCCCGATGCAGGAGAATCGCCGCACGGAGGCCGCTCCCACATTCTATTCTGGCAACAGTCGTCATGGCATCACATTGAGATAGGATATTCATGTATGATCTCCTGGAAAGTCCCATGGCCAAGGACATTCAATGAGATGTTGATGATCTTGGTGTGCGGAAGACCACGGCCATGCGTCTATTGCAGGGCAGAGCCCCTTGCGCACTGGATTCTCTTCAATATAATGCCGGACATAAACCAACTGGCGTGTTGAGCGTATCCTTGAATCATGATACGAATCTTGCCATGCAGTCTGATGGCGATTCAGTGCCGGACTTGTCTTGGCGCCAACCCATGAATCAATACTATGCATAACCGCTGACAGTGTACTGGATGCCAACAGCGCATGCCAGTGATCGGGCATAATCACAAATGCCCCCAAGGTTACTTTCATGTTTTGCATACAAAAAGCCAGCGCAGCGATAATTACATGCGCGGCATCTGTGTCGAGCAACACTGGACGTCTTGGTTGAAGACACTTTGTGACAAACCATGTGCCGGGAGTTGCCATCTCGCGGTGCAGCCGCAGATGGTGGCTGTGGGGTTTCTCAGTCATAAATCATACCCAACGAGAGGGGCTTCCATGCCCCGATGCAGGAGAATCGCCGCACGGAGGCGGCTCCCACATTGGGCAGCATCGCCGCACGGAGGCGGCTCCCACATTGTGGGCAGCATCGCCGCACGGAGGCGGCTCCCACATTGGGCAGCATCGCCGCACGGAGGCGGCTCCCACATTGGGCAGAATCGCCGCACGGAGGCGGCTCCCACATTGGGCAGCATCGCCGCACGGAGGCGGCTCCCATTCTTTGCATGCAGAGACCCCCACGACCTCGCGTCGTGGGTGAATAAGATTGAGAGAAATGCGACCGCCGCCCCTCTCAATCTCTGCGTCCACCGAGGCAAGCTCGGTGGGGCGCCAGCGCGAGACTGCCGCCGCATTCGCGGCACGGAGGCCGCTCTCGCATTGGGACAGCAGAATGAGAGTGGCGGCCGTCGTCATGGTTCCATCTTCAGTTCGCCGTTACGGGCGGCCGCCTGCGCCGGCGCGGTGCGCAGCATCGGTGCGACGGGCGCGTCCGCGGCCAGCATGAAGCGGCCTTCGTAATCCAAGACCAAGCCGTCGAACGTCAGGCCGAACAAATCCTTCAGTTCGTTTTCGACAATGACGGCGCAACGGTAAATGCCGGAAATACTCGGCACGACGGTGCCTTTCGCCACGCGCAGGCGCAGGTGCGAGAGTTCGTAATTGCGGTCAAAGTGATACAGCACTTCGATGGCATCGCCGCAGTCAACGCAGGTGAGCGTGATCAAACGATAGCCCTGCGGAAAGCGCGCGGCGACGGCATCCAGCAGCGTCGCGACGGTGACGTCCGTGACATTATGCAACATGGGGCTCCTGCGGCGCCGGGCTGGGCGTGACGGTGAGAGTGGGTGTGGCGGCGGGCACGGTGGCGGCGCCGGCGCTCTTGTCGCGCAGGATGCCGACCGCGCGCACCAAGCCGTCAATCATGGCTTCCGGCCGCGGCGGGCAGCCGGGCACGAAGACATCCACCGGAATGACTTTGTCCACGCCGCCGAGAATATTGTAGGCGCCGGCAAACACGCCGCCGCTCGAGCCACAGACGCCCAGGGCCACGACGACGTGTGGCGCCGGCAATTGCGCATAAATATTTTTGAGCACGCGCGCATTGCGATGATTGACCGAGCCGGTGACGATCAAAATGTCGGCGTGTTTGGGATTGCCGACGTGCAGAACACCGAAGCGCTCGAGATCGTAGAGCGGCGTCAGGCAGGCCAGCAGCTCGATATCACAACCATTGCAACTGTTGCAATTGTAGTGCACAAACCAGGGCGATTTCGCCAGCATGGTATGGATGCTGAAAGCCATGTCAGGGCCCGGCGTGTGGTTGCAGATACAGCCAGATGATATTGCACACAGCCAGCGCGACCGGCACGGTCCACATGTAGCGCACCATCCAGGTCGTGCGCATACGGGCGCAAACGTTGTCCACCAGAATGGCCGCGCCATACACCGCCAGGGCGACCAGCACGCCCAGCCAGACATGCGTCACAAAGAAGGCCGTGACCAGCGCCAGCAGGAAAAACGTTTCATAAAAATGGGTCAGCTCGATGATGCCCAAATACGGGCCGGCGTACTCGATCGTAATGCCCTTGACCAGCTCTTGGTGGGCATGATGCGAGGTGGCGACATCGAACGGTGATTTTTCGAGCTTGATTTCAAGCGCCACCAAAAAGGCCAGAAAGACCAGCGGCAGCGAGGTGATCAGCGGCGCATCCAGATGCGCGACCGCGCCGGCCATGAAACTGCCCGTGCGCAGGTAGATGCCGACCACCAGCAGGATCAGCACCGGCTCGTAGGCCAGCATCTGCATGATCTTGCGCTGGCTGCCAATGCGGCTGTAGGGCGAGCGCACGCTCATGCCGCCGATCACCAGCGAGAGCGTCGAGAAGGCATGGGTAAAGAGCGCCAGCAGCATGTCTTGGCCGAGCGTGATCAGCACGATCGTCATCAGCATGAAGGCCAAGTGCAGGTAGACATAACCGATCTGAATGCGATTCAGCACCAGCGGCTCTTTGCGGAACAACTTGAGCAAATCATAGAACGGCTGCAGCAGCGGCGGCCCGATGCGGCCCTGCATGCGCGCGGTCACAATGCGGTCGGCGCCATTGAGCAACGCGCCCAACAGCGGCGCGACCAGCACCACCAGCACCACCAATATCAGCCGGCCGATCATCGCATCCCCACCACGCCCAGAAGCGACAGCACCAGCAGCCAGGCGATCAGATTTGCCCAGGGCGTTATGCGCAACTCGTTGAGCGTGTGCTTGAAATACAAACTGGTCGTCCAGGCGACAGCGGGCTGATCCTTGATGCTGAGGAAGGCGTAGGACAATTCCTTTTCCTCGTAATTCTCACCGGCCAGATAAGGCAGCCGGACGTGCGCCGGATTGAAGCGCGCAATCGTCCACAGCCATGCCAGCGCGGCCAGCAGCGGGAAGACAAACACGGGCCACGACAACAGGTTGCCGGCGGCATGCAGCGCGGCGATTGTGTGCGCAGACGCAGCTGCAAAGGTGTGCAGCGCCAGTGGTTCGATCAGCGTGCGATACACGAGAATGCTGGCGACACCGCCGCCCGCGACCAGCGCGCACAGCACGACCAAGACGCTGGCCATGCTGAAGGGCATGGTTTCGCGCGGGTAGTGCGGATGATATGACACGGTCTGCATGCGCCCGATCCATTTGGCCCAGAAAAAGACGGTCAGCGCGCTGCCGGCAATCACCAGCAACAACACAAAGGGCGCCTCGATCGCCGCCTCGATTGCCATCAGTTTGCTCATCAGCATGCCGAACGGCGGCATCAGCATGGTCAACATGCCGGTCAGGGTGATGACTGCGGTCAGCGGCATAGTGTAGAGCAAACTGCCCATGTCTTCAATGTCGCGACTGCCGATCTTCTGCTCGATGGCGCCGACGCACAGGAACAGCAAGCCTTTCGACGCGGCGTGGTAGCAGAGGATCATGATGGCGGCGGCGTAAGCCAGCGGCGTGGCAATGCCGGCGCAGGCGACAATCAGGCCCAAATTGGAAATGGTCGAATAGGCCAGGACGCGTTTGGCATTGCTTTGACTGACCGCCAAGGCAGCCGCAATGGCAAAGGTAAAGCCGCCCGCCAGCGCGACGACGTCGAGCAGGCGCGTGCCGGCAAACGCCGGCGCCAAGCGCAGGATCAGATACGAGCCGGCTTTCACCATCGTGGCCGAATGCAGCAAGGCCGAAACCGGTGTCGGCGCGACCATTGCGCCCAGCAACCAGCTCTGGAAGGGGAACTGGGCCGACTTGGTCATGGCCGCAATGCACAGCAGCGCCATGGGCACCAGCGCCTGCGCGCTCATGATCCCGTCCAGCGACGTGATGCCGCCGCGGTGGGCCGCCAGCAGGGCTGCCAGCGACAAGGCCACGCCGCCGAAGGCGTTGATCAGCAAGGCGCGCAAGGCATTGGCGCGCGCCTCGGCCGTGCCTTCATGGCCGATCAACAGAAACGAGCAGAGGGTTGTGCTTTCCCAAAAGACGGCCAGCCAGCGCAAATTGTTGGCCAGCACCAAGCCGTTCATCACGCCCAGAAAGCCGACCAGCACGAGGAAAAAACGCCGGTCACCGGCCGTGGTGCGCGGGGCATGCGCGGCGTGCGCGCGCATGTAGCCGGTGGCATAGACTACAATCAGCGCGCCGATCACGCAGACAATGATCACCAGAATGGATGACAACGTGTCAAGGACAAACGTGGGGGTTGCAGGCGCGTGGGCACCCGCGCTGAATTGCTCGGTCAGGCACAAACCGAGTTGCACCAGCGCCAGCAGCACGGTCAGCCAAGCGCGCGCCTCCCAGGCAAAGGCGACAATCACGCCGATCAGCAAGAGTTCCAGCGCGAATGCGGCCGGATCGCTCCACGCCGCGCAGGTGATGCTGAACGGCCCGGCAACGACGGCCAGCACGCCCACGAGCGCCGTCAGCGTTGCCGTCAGGCAGACCACCACGGTGCGCACGCCGCGCCACGGCACCGCGCAGGCCAGTACGCCGCCCACGAGCGGCACGCCAATCAGTGCCAGCACATAGTTGGCGGGGGTCAGCATGAGGCCCGCGCCGGTGCGGGTTTGAATATCGTGGCAGAAGGCGCCGACCCGCGCCGCGCGGGTTTGTGCAACGGCAGGATGCCTGGGGGTGCTGCGGGGTGTTGCACTTGTTGCTCAAGCCGTGCAATCTGGTGCATGATGGCCGCGCGCGCGTCCTGCCGGCGCAGGCTCTCCAGCAAGGCGGGGTCATGCAGCATGAACGCCAGGCGCGCCAGCACATGCAAATGTTCGCGCACCGTTTTCGCGACCAGCACCAGCAAACAATGCACGGGCTTGCCGTCGAGCGCGCCGAAGGCGACGCCCTGTTCAAGAAAGCAGAGGGCCACCAGCGTGCGTGGCACGCACAAGACAATGGGATTGCGCGCGTGCGGAATGGCAATGCCGTTGCCGACCGCGGTCGTGGCCAGGGCCTCGCGCGCCAGCAGCATGCGCACCAGGGTGGCGCGGTCAATATCATCCGGCACGTGCATGACCTGGCCGGCCGCGCGCAAGACCTCGTTTTTGGTGGCGCCACCGATGCGGTAATGAATGCCGCCGAGGGCCAGCGCGTCGCTGACGCGCGGCAAAGGTGCGCGGTCGGCCGGCTCTTCGGCGAGCGCATCGGTCGGCATGCCGATGCGGGTGCGGCTGGCCCAGGCGAGCAGTTCAGCGCGATTGAAACGATAATGATCGCCGATCCGGTAGGTCGGAATAGCGGATGCCTTGATCCAACGGTACACGGTCCGTTCGGTCACACGGCAGAGGGCGGCTACATCATGAACAGTTAGTTCCATAGCAGATTCTTCAGGATCGATCATCCACTATAGCACAAATCACCTATATTGTCAAACGATGTCATACAATGTCCTAAAAAGCCGACATATAAGGGTAAGAACGCGGGTAGTGGTGAATTGTGCAGTGCTGTCGTTGGCGCCGGCGGCATGTGGTCGTCCCGCCACATCCAGATCCGGCGGTGCCAGCACCACAACAAAGGCACCACCAGTAAACACGCCGAACGCAAGCGCGCCCACGGGTTGGGCGGGTGGGTGTGCTGAGACCCCCACGACCTCGCGTCGTGGGTGAATGAGATTGAGTAAAAAAGGCGCGCCGGCGCTTTTTTCTCAATCTTTGCTTCCACCGAGGCAAGCTCGGTGGGGAGCAACAGCTCAAACAAACAGCCAGATCTGGGTATTGCAGCGCTCCTTCATGATGGTTGGCGGTTTTCCAGGCCTGGCGCAAGGAATGATCCATCCGAGTAGGGCAGGCTACCCAGCCTGCCATCTCCGTTCTTCAGCACGCCAAATTAGTCGCAAGGCCACGAGGTTCAGCAGTGGCAGGCTGGGTAGCCTGCCTTACCTCAGATGCATAACCACGTGATTCTCAAGCAAGTGTGCCACTACGTTGGCACATATGCGCCACACGGCGGGATCGCGGATGTTGCAGCAGTCCAAGCCGGGCGGTTTGGCCACAGCGGCAACGGCACTGGGCTACCAAGGCGAGAGTGTCCCTATATCGAATTCCAGCCTTTTTTATTTCCGGTTGACATCCCGGCGCGGATTTGCGAGAATAGCCACGGTTATTTTACTGTTTCACACCCACTAGGTATGTCACGATTCATGGCGCCACAACCCATTGAACGACCGGTCTACGAGAATCCCCTTGCGGAACGCTATGCCAGCGCGCGCATGGCCGCGCTGTTCGCGCCGCGCTATCGCATCCAGCTATGGCGGCGCATGTGGATCGCGCTGGCGGAGGCGCAACGCGCGCTGGGCCTGCCGGTGCATGCCGCGCAGATCGCCGCGCTGAAGCACTACGCCGAGGATGTCAACCTTGACGTCGCGCGCCAGATCGAGCGCGAAGTGCGGCATGACGTCATGGCACACGTCCTTGCGTTTGGCCGGCAGGCGCCCGCGGCGGCCGGTATTCTTCATCTGGGCGCGACCAGCTGCGATATCACCGACAACGCCGACTTGATGATTTATCGCGACGCACTCGGGGTGATCAGCGACCGTCTGGCAGATGTCCTGCGCGCGCTGGCCGCCTTTGCCCACAAAGAGCGCGCCCACGCCTGCCTGGGCTACACGCATTTGCAGCCCGCCCAAGTGACGACCATCGGCAAGCGCGCCAGCACTTGGCTGCAGGATTTCCAACTTGATTTCGAACACATCCAGCACGTGCGCGCAACCCTCAAATTCCGCGGCTTGAAGGGCGCCACCGGCACGCAGGCCAGCTACCTCGAATTGTTCCACGGCGATGCGCGCAAGGTGCGCCAGCTCGAGCAGCGCGTCATGCGCGCCTGCGGCTTCACCAGTGTCTATGCCGTCTGCGGCCAGACCTATCCGCGCAAAGTCGACGCGCAGATTGTCGCCGCGCTCACCGGCGTAGCGTTGTCGGTCAGCAAGATGACCAATGACATCCGCTATTTGCAGAGCGTGGGCGAACTTGAGGAGCCCTTTGGCGCGAAACAGATCGGCTCGTCGGCGATGGCCTACAAGCGTAATCCGATGCGCAGCGAGCGCGCCGATTCGCTGGCGCGCCTGCTGATCTCACTGTGCAGCTCGCCGCAGATGACAGCGGCGACCCAGTTTCTCGAGCGGACCCTGGACGACTCGGCCAATCGCCGGATCGTCATGCCCGAGGCGTTTCTGGCCTGCGATGCGATTCTGTTGCTGGCGCGCGCACTCGGCGGCGGCTTGACGGTTTATCCGCAGGTCGTGGCGCGGCGCGTGCGCGAGGCCCTGCCGTTCCTGGCGACCGAGGCAATCATGATGCTGGCCACCGCCCAGGGTCGCAACCGCCAAACGGTGCACGAACGCATTCGCGTCCATGCCATGGCCGCCACGCAACAAGTGCGCGCGGGCGGCGCGAATGATTTGCTCGAACGTATCGCCGCCGATGCGGAGATCGGCCTCGACCTGCGCACGCTCCAGCGCGAAATGCGGCCGCAACGCTTTGTCGGCTGCGCACCGGCGCAAGTGACCGAGTATCTGGCCCGTGACGTGCGCCCGTTGCTGCGGCGCTACCGCCGCGCCTTTCCCGACGACAACGCGCGCATCAGCTACTGACATGCTCACGTTTTACCATGTCCGCGCGGTGGCCGGCTGCAGCCAGCCGCATGCCATCGAGGACATCCAATGGCTGGCGCAGCAGGGCATCCGCGCCTATTTGACGCTGGCGCACGCGCCGCTGCCGGCCGCGTGGATTGGCACACAACCATATTTGCACGTGCCAGTCGCGGATTTTACCGCGCCGACCATTCCGATGATGTACCGCTGTGTTGAGTTTCTCGGAACGTGTGTGCGCGATCAGCAGCCGCCCGTAGTGCATTGCACGATGGGCTATGGCCGCACCGGCACGATCCTGGCCGCCTACCTGATTTATCACGGTGTGCCGGCCCAAGACGCGATTGCCGAGGTGCGCATTGCGCGGCCCGGCGCGATCGAGACCGACCAGCAAGAACACGCCTTGCACGAATTTGCCGCCGATGTCCACCGAGCATAAACACATCACGCGCGCCGCCGGCGTCAACAGCCTGGCGACCGGTTTCAGTCGCATTCTCGGCCTGTTGCGCGACATGACCATGTCGTATTTTTTCGGCACGAGCGGCCTCAGTTCAGCCTTCTTTTTTGCATTTACCATTCCCAACACATTGCGGCGCTTGTTTGGCGAGGGCGCAATGTCCAGCGTCTTTGTCCCGCTCTTCGCCCACGAACTGCATCACAACGGCAAGGAGCCGGCGCGCCGGGCCGCCGATGCCGTGCTGACGATGCTGACCGTCGTGCTGACGGGCATCACCGTGCTGGTCAGTGCCGGCTGCCTGCTCGCCACGCTCTGGGTGCCATCCGCGCACGCACGCCTGACCTTGTTCCTGACCGCGCTGATGATGCCCTACTGCATTTTGATTTGCCTGGCAGCCGTGTGCGGGGCGATGCTCAACACCTTCGGGCATTTCTCGCGGCCGGCGCTCTCGCCCGTGCTGCTCAACCTTGCGATCATCGCTGCCGCGTTGCTGGCAGCCTGGCTCACGCCGGTCGAACAGATCCGCATTTATGCCGTGGCAGTCGGCGTGCTGGTGGGCGGTGCACTGCAATTGTGGCTGCAATTGCCGGCGCTGGCGCAGCGCGGTTTCATGCCGCGCCCGTTTTGGTCGCTCACCCACCCGCTGGTGCGGCAATTGTTGCCGTTGCTTGCGCCGGCAATTATCGGCGTCGGCGTCGTGCAGCTCAATGTCATGGTGGACCGGATCATGGCCGCGGCGCTCAATGACCGCGCCGTCACGGTCTTGTTTTACGCCGACCGCCTGATCGAATTCCCGCTCGGCATCTTCGGCGTGGCGCTGGCGGTGGCCTTGTTGCCCACCATCAGTTTCTGCGCCGCGCGCGATGACCAACAGGGCTTTTCGCGCGCCATCGCCTTTTCGCTGCGGCAGGTGTGTTTCATCATTGTGCCCGCACTGGTTGGGCTGCTGGTTTTGGCCGAACCGATTGTGCAGCTCTTGTTTCAACGCGGAGAGTTCACGCATGAAAGCACGCATTTTGTCGTGCGCGCCCTGCGGTGTTACGCAGCCGGCCTGGTGCCGTTTGCCTTTGCCAAGATCATTGTGCCGGCGTTTTATGCGCGCAAAGACACGCGCACGCCGGTACTCGTCGGCGTGTCCGTGCTGGTGTTGAATGTCATTCTGAATCTGGTCTTGATGCGCACCTGGCTGCAGGAAGCCGGACTGGCGCTCTCGACCACTCTGTGCGCGTTCATCAATGTCGGCGTGCTGCTAGTCTTGCTGCGCCGGGCCTGCGGGCCGATGGGCATGCGGGCCGTGACTGTCTCGCTGGCGCGCATCCTGGTGCTGGCGGCGGCTATGGCGGTCAGCGTGTGGTGGACCAGCGATATCCTGAGCGTGTGGCGCACCGCACCGCAACTGATACTGCGCGGTATGCACTGTGCGCTGGCGATTAGCGTCGGCGTCACGGTCTATGTGCTCCTGGCATATTTCACGCGCCAAACCGAGCTGATGGAACTCCTGGCCGCCTATTTCCGCAAGCGCGGCAGTGAATAGTGTGGCGTTTGAACGAGATTCGTGAAATGCTTGAACTCCGGCGCCAGATTGACGAGTTGGATCGCGCGTCGTATCAAGAGCAGCACGCCGGCCGGTTTTACCGCGTGGTATCTTTTTTTGATACACTAGACAAACTAAGCATTCAACATAAGGATATGCAATGAACTTGCGCTGTTTGTCACTTGCCGTTGCCGCACTGAGTGTCTGCGCTATCGAGTCGCCGAATGTATCGCCGCGCGTGATCGTCGAATTCAGCACGCCGCCGCTGGCGCAGAGTGCCGCGGTGAAGGCACTCGGTCGCACGCCGGCCGGCGCGCTTGACCTCAAGGCCGCGCCGGCGCAGGCGCACATCGCCCAGGTCAAGGCCGAACAGCAGACCTTTGCGCAAGCCCTGCCCGGCGTGCTGCCCACCGCCAGCGTGGCGTGCTACATCAATGAAGACGGCGCACAGATCGCGCACGCCTATTGCCTCACGTTCAATGGCATGGCGCTGGACGTGGGCGTGGCGAACATCGACGCGGCCCTGCGCGTGTTGCCGCGCATGCCGGGCGTCAAGGCGGTGTATCGCGACCGCGCGTATCAGCCGACGCTCTATGCCAGCGCGCCGTTCATCAATGTTTCGAGCCTGTGGTTGAGCGCGGCGATTGGCGGCAGCACGAACGCGGGCCGGGGCATCAAAGTCGCCTCGATGGACGGCGGCGTGCATCACCTTGCGCCGATGTTCAGTGGCGCGGGCTACAGTTATCCGGCGGGCTATCCGGCGGGCGGCTTGGGCGACACGAACAACAACAACGGCAAGATCATCGCCTCGCGCGCCTATTTCCGGCCGTGGGATCCGCCGGTCACCGGCGAATCGAACGTGTGGCCGGGCGTGCTGGGCACCAGTCACGGCGTGCATACGGCCGGCATCGCCGCCGGCAATGCCGTACCGGCAACCTACCTTGGCTACACCACCAACATCAGCGGCATTGCGCCGGCGGCGTGGATCATGAGTTACCGGGTGTTCTATTATAGTGTCACGGCGAATCTGAGTTTCTACACGGCGGAAGGCGTGGCCGCGCTCGAAGATATCATGCGCGATGGCGCGGACGTTGTGAACAATTCATGGGGCGGCGGCCCGGTTGGCGTTGGCGGCATCGGCGACCCGCTGGATCGGGCGCTGATCAACGCAGCCAACGCGGGCGTGTTTGTCAGCATGTCGGCGGGCAACAGCGGGCAGGACAAAGGCACCCTGGATCATGTCGCGGGCGAGTATATCACCGTGGCGGCATCCAGCACGGCTGGCGGGCTCAGCGCTGGCAAGCTCAACATCACGGCGCCGCTGCCGGTGCCGGGCTATTTGACCGACATGGTCTTCGCGGCTGCGGCATTTGGCAGCGTGCTGCCGTTGTCCATGACCAACGCCTATGCCGCGGCTGAGATCGTGGCGCCCACGAACCCGCTGGGTATCAACCCGTTTCCGACGGGCACGTTCGCGGGCAAATACGCGCTGATCCGGCGCGGCGTCAGCGAGTTCGGCTTGAAATGCCTGAACGCACAGAATGCCGGCGCACAAGCAGTGATCATTTTCAACAACGCGGGCAACGGCCTTATGGATATGGGGCCCGGGTTGAGCGGCGGGTCGGTGACCGTGCCCTGCATTTTCATTGGCCAATCCAACGGCGAGGCCATGGCGCGTTGGTCGACCAGTTCGCTGCCGGCCATTGCCCAGGTCGAGATCAGCAACAAGGCGTTTCTGAGTGGCAACGTGGCTGATCGCATTGCGGCGTTCAGCAGTCGCGGGCCGGGCGCCGGCAACGTCCTGAAGCCGGATCTCGCGGCACCCGGCGTGGACACCCTCTCGCAGGGCTACACGTACGGCGCAACGGGCGAACTGCGCCACCTTGGCTTTAGCCAGGCGTCTGGCACGTCAATGGCGGCGCCGCATGTGGCGGGTGCCGCCGCGTTGCTGCGCCAAGTCCATCCGACCTGGCCCAACGCGCACATCAAGTCCGCGCTCATGTCGTCCTCGAAATATCTGGACATTTTTAACGAGGACGGCACGCCGGCGCAGCCGCTCGACATGGGTGCCGGGCGGCTGGACTTGGCGCGCGCTGCGGATCCGGGCGTGATCCTCGACCCGCCCAGCCTGGGCTTCGGCCTAGTCACCCAAGGCCAGCAGCGCACGCTCGCCGTCACGCTCACCAGCGTGGCCGGCGCGGCGGAAGCGTATGCGCTGAGCACGCTCTCCACCATCAACGGCTTCGGCGCGCTGACCACCTTCACCGGCGTCACGGTCACGCCGCCGAGTGTGACAATCAGCCCCGGCGGCACGGGCGTCATGCACATTGCGCTCAACGCTCAAGGCCTGGCCATTGGCGACCAGCAGGGCTTCGTGGTCATCAGCGGCGCGTTGCATCAGGCGCACATCCCCGTCTGGGCGCGCGTGGCGCCGGCCATTGGCGCGACGGACGTGTTGCTGCTTGACAATGACGGCAGTGCGGCGCCCGGCTCGACCACCCGCGATTATCTTGCCTATTACACCAACGCGCTGGCTGAATTGCACCTGACCTACGCCGTGTGCGACATTGATGCGCACTATGGCGCGGCCGCGAAAGTTCCCGAACCGGCGCTGCTCGCGCAGTACAAAGTAGTGCTCTATTTCACGGGCGACAACGCGTACCCAAGCGGGCTCTCGTGGCCCACAACGCTCGACATGGAACGCCTTACGGAATACGCGAACGGCGGCGGGAAAATTATCGCCATGGGCCAAAGCATCGCCTCCATCCTCGGCAATTCCTCCTTCTTCCACAATTACGTGCTCGGCGGCTGGCAGTTGCAGGCCAGCGTGTCGGGCGGCAGCGTGCCCTACACCAACGTCGTGGCGTGGACCGGCGCGCCGCCCGCATTCGCGGGCATTGCGCTCGATCTGCGCGCCCAGGCCGACGGCGCCAGCAATCTGGTCTCGATGGACGAACTGAGCGCCTATCCTTTGAGCCGGCACGACTTCCAGACCAATGAATGCTATCCGTTCAACCCATTGCTGGTGTTCCCCGGCACGAACAGCGTGGCGTCCGGCATCGTGGCGATCGGCCATCGCGGCCAGCCGACGCTCGAGTATCCCGGCGTGGCCTACCTTGGCCGTTCGGTCTACACCAGCGTCGGGCTTGAAGGCGTCAACACCAGCGCCGCTACCACGCGCCGCGCCGGCCTGCTGAACACCTTCTGGAACTGCCTGCATGACGAGCCGACCGTCAGCGTTGCCGCAGTCGAATGGGGCGCGCTCACCTACCGCTTTACCGCGACGTTCGTGGCTGGCGGCACGGGCTCTTTCGCCACGAGTTATCGCTGGGACTTTGGCGATGCCACGCCGTTTGCGGGGCCGCTCATCACCAACGTCATCGACCATACCTATGCCGCGTCCGGCGTGTATACGGCGCGCGTTGAAGTGCTGGATGCATGGGGCAACTGCTGCGTCGCCGCGACGGAAATCGTGCCGGAGCCAGCCGCCGGGTTCGCGCTGGGCCTGGCCGTGGCCGCGCTCGCGCGGCGCGCCCGCCGCGCGCTCGGGCCGTGACGGCGCCGGCCGTGCGGGTGACCGCGGCGGTGATCGAGCGCAACGGCCTAATCCTGCTGGCGCGGCGCGTGACGTCAGCGCGCGGCGCTGCTGGACTACGACCTGCTGCCGGCCGATGTGCCGGTCGCGCGCCTGCTCGTGGCAACGCCACCGGCGATGGTGTAGTCAGATTGTCGCCGAGACCCCCACGATCCCGCCGGCGGCGCATGCGCGTCAACTTAAGCTAAGTTAGACGCACGCAATGATTTGCGCGGCTTGACGCGCGAGAAGATCAGCGTATTGCGATCCTCAAGCTGCCACTCAAATCGCTCTCCTTTCTTGATCCCGATCGCCTCTGCCAGCGCAATCGGCACATTGACGTAGTATGACCGACTGGTCGGGCGGTCAACTTTCTGCACGCGCACGCTATATCCCATAAAGTCTTCTCGTAAACGGTTAAAACCCCGTTGGTTCAACAGGGGCTAGCTATTTATAGCATAATATAGTATATTTACTATTATTAATCAACTGGAGTTTGACGACGAACCATGTTCAGGTGCCCCACCAGCATCCGTTGCTTGCGCAGCTTGCCACGTTGCCGCTCGATGCCATCGCGGTCGCCACCTGTTTCGTGCGCCGCACTCCGCGCGGCATCACGCCGTTGGCGTTTCTCGCGGCGCTCTGTCTGGAAGCCACCGGCAGCACGCCCACCCTGGCCATGTGCGCCGTGCGCGCCGCGCTGGTCTCGGTGAAGTCCGTGTCACGCGCGGCGTTTCGCAAACGCATCGGCACCGCCAGCGTTGCGTTTTTGCAGCGCTGTCTCTGCGCCGCGGTTACCGCCGCCGCTGCCGCGCCGCGCAGCACGCCGTGCCGCTTCCGCCGTATTCTTATCCAAGACAGCACGGTGGTGGGTGTGCCGGCACGTTTGCACCATGTCTTTCCGGGCAGTCGCAATCACACCAAGAAGCGCACGGCGCTCATCAAGATTCAAGCCATTTACGATCTGGCGCACGATACGTTTGTTGCGTTTCGCATGGATTCCTACCGGCGCACCGATCAGGCTGCTGCCGCAGATATCCTGAAGGTCGCCGTCCGCGGCGATCTGATCCTGCGTGATCTGGGCTACTTTGTGCTGGACACCTTCCAGTGCATGCGCACGCGCGGCATTGATTTTCTTTCGCGCTGGCGCTATGGGACGCTGCTGTTTGATGCCGCCACCGGTCAACCGCTTGATTTGCTGGGCGTGCTCAGGCGCCAGGGCTGCTTGGATTGTGCGGTGCTGTTGGGCCGCGAGGCCAAGGTGCCGGTGCGCTTGGTGGCGCTACCGGTTCCCGCGCAGGTG
>Ga0247841_10004276_pt1 | contig 24834 bp, 15 predicted proteins | sample LaCruzMarch2015__2_FD_192410 | JGI IMG/M metagenome (GOLD analysis project Ga0247841, IMG submission 192410) | Freshwater microbial communities from meromictic Lake La Cruz, Castile-La Mancha, Spain - LaCruzMarch2015_18m | ecosystem: Environmental > Aquatic > Freshwater > Lake | place: Spain... | reverse complement strand
CCCCAAGTATTGCTCAGGGATTACATCTCGATCAATGTGAATTATGGATTAATTCTAATAATCCAAACCACCTTGCTCTTGGAAACGATGGTGGATTTTATGTCAGTTACGATAAAGGTGATTCCTGGATGCATTACAATAATATTCCTGTTGGAGAATTTTACGATATTACCATAGATAAAAGCACTAACACCATTTATGGTGGAACACAAGATAACGCCACCGTATTTGGTCCAGCAAAAGAATTAAATACTCAATTTAATGATCCCTGGAAATATGTTTGGATTGATCCATGGGATGGTGGAGATGGTTGTGTTTCACAAATTGATCCTTTGGATAAAAATATTATTTATTATAGTCAGCAACATGGAGAAGTAGTAAGATTGGATAAAAGTAAGGATGAGACAACCTCTATTATTCCTAAATTACTTGCTTCAATAAAAGATACACTTCACTTTAATTATGTAACTCCTTATTTTATATCTTCATTTCAACATCAAACCTTATATCAAGGGGGAAATTATATTTTTAAATCCATGGATAGAGGTGATACATGGAAAATAATTAGTCCAAATCTAACTAATTCGGCCATTAAGGAGAAGAAATCATTTGCCTGTGGTGCATTGGTGGAATCACAAATTAAAAAGGGACTTCTTTATGTGGGAACAGATAAAGGGGCATTTTGGGTAACTAACAATGATGGAGCTTCCTGGGAAGAACATGATAAAAATTTACCTAATCATTATATCAGAAGTATTTGTCCCTCCAGGTTTAAAGAATCAAGGGTTTATATTGCAATGACAGGCATAAATAACGATGACCTTCATAAATTTATGTATGTTTCAGAAAATTATGGCTCGACTTGGAAAAACATTTCAAACGGACTACCTGATGAACCTATAAATGTCATAAAAGAAGATCCTAAGAATGAAAACATCCTATATGCTGGAAGTATTCGTGGTGTATATATTTCCATCGATAGAGGTCAAAATTGGTCCTATCTGGGTAGTGAGCTGCCCCAAACGGCAGTAGCCGATATAAAAATTAATGAAGTGACCATGGACCTTGTAGTGGCTACTCATGGAAGGGGAATATTTAAACTCAACTTAAAACCAATTCATACTTTAACAACTAATACATTAGAAAATAAAGAAGATCATTTATTTGAACCAGGAACCATTCAAAGACCATGGTTCAATTCAAATGGAGGAGAAGCTGATTATAGAAGTTTTGAAAAAGCTGATTTTTCATTCTGGTTAAAAGAAGCAAAAACAATCAAACTTGTCCTATTTAATAAAATGAACAATGAAATTTGGCAAATTAATATAAACGGAAAAAAAGGATTCAATCAATTTCGTTGGGATCTTACCATAGAGAAAAGAAAAAGTGATGCACCTTATTTTGTTCACTACGACAAATTTATTGAATCAGGGAATTACACCCTGCGTGCTTTTTTTGGTGAAACGGTTGAAGACCAATCTGTGAAAGTGGTAGCAGGAAATTCACCTTATCTCATAAAAGAATAAATAGTTCGAATTTTAGCTAAAAATTATATTTCAAGTTGACTTGTTCTAAAATATGTTTACACAAAAAGTGTAAAAATGAAGAGAGAAAATAAAGCTAAATTAGGACAGTGAGAAAATAAAAGTCTGTATCTTTTATATGATGAAAATAAACAGATCATTAAAAGTTATTTATACGAAATAAAACGAAAAATTGGTTAATAACAGTTATGGCGTTATTTAATTCTTTTAAACAGTAATTATTTAATTGTATTGATAATCTAAATTTTATGTTACATTATTAAATTTCTTTAAAACATAATACTATATTTGATTTAACAGCAGAAAATTTTTTTATAGCTTTAAGATGAAGAGAAAAGTAAATATGAAAGATAATGATGATTTTCATCTTTGGCAATCTTTCAAAAAAGGTGACATAGAAGCTTTTGAGATGCTTTACAAGAAATATTTTAGAACTTTAGGAGCTTATGGACTTCGGCTAAATAGTGATAAAAATTTAGTTGAAGATGTAATCCACGATGTATTTATTGAACTGTGGAGAAGAAAAGAGTTTTTGGGAGATATAGAAAATGTAAAGTTTTACCTATTTTCTGCAGTTCGCAATCAAAATATAAGAAATCATAAAAAGGATATTTTTGAAGAGACAGAAGATGTTAATACATTTTTAGATTTTCTATCCACTTTATCTTCCGAACAAGAATACATTGATAATGAAACTATCCAACTCCGAAACTTATTAATTCATAAAGCGATGAAGAATTTGAGTAATCGCCAAGGTGAGGCTGTTCATTTTCGTTTCTATCAGGGATTGAGTCTTGATGAAACTTCTCAAATCATGCAGTTACCCAAGCAAGTAATTAAAAACCTACTATCTAAGGCTTACGCAATATTAAGGATTTCTCTCAAAAACCATATTTCTGTTTTTATCTTTTGCCTTTTTTATTGTTAAGAATCATACTTTTCTATTGGTTAAAAGTTCAAAAAAATGTTTCTAGACATTTTTTTGAAAAATAATTACAAATTAATAGTTACTTTTTTCCCAAATCAATCTCTCTACAATAACGAGGTAATTAATCTTTTGGCAAAATGAAACATAATTATAGTGAAATACTGGATTTTCTAAATGACGATTCATTTGTCCAATGGGTACTTTTTGGTGAAGATGAAAAAGAGTGGATAAATTTTTTACTCGCAAATCCCGACAAACAATCTTTAGTAAATGAAGCCCGACTATTAATAAAAGAAGTCAATACCATTGAGGAAAAAAGAGCCGAAGAACTCAGCCAGAAAAACGTTTGGGCTAAACTGATGAAAAGTATTGGTGAAGATAAAAATGCCATAAAACCTGAGTTAAAATTTTGGCTACAACCTGTATTTCAGTGGGCTGTCGGCATAATCTTTTTGATAGGCACTACTTGGATTATTTGGAGTAATCATTCGAATGGAACTCTTAATTATAAAGCCTTAGTTGTAGCAACCGAAGACAAACATACCTTAACAGAGCAAGTAAACAACAGTAAAACACCGCTGAAAGTTAAATTAGAAGATGGCAGCATTGTTACCTTAGAAAAAGATAGTAAACTCAGCTATCCAAGCCATTTTGAAAGCAATAAACGGATGGTAATTTTGAGTGGAGATGCGTTTTTTGAAATTGCCACAAATCCAATTAAACCTTTTTATGTCTTTGCCAATGAAGTTGTCACAAAAGTTTTAGGTACAAGTTTCAGCGTTCAAGCATCTGACAATGGTAAAAGAGTAATCGTAAAAGTAAAAACAGGTAAAGTTTCGGTGTACCATCAACACGAAATAAATATCAACGACCCGGAAACTGAGGCTCTTATCTTGTTGCCCAACCAACAAGCAATATTTAATCGCCCAACCGAAGACTTGAGTAAACATTTAGTGGAAATACCTATGCCATTTATCGATAAAACTAATGAAAATTTACCAACTGAATTTGACGAAGCAGCTATTAGTCAGATTTTAGAAGTGCTCGAAAAACGGTATGGTGTTAAAATAATTTTTAACACCGAGCTTTTATCAAACTGCTTTATCACTACCAAACTTAGAAATGAATCAATATACCACCAATTAGACTTGATTTGCAAAATAATAGGCGGAACTTATAAAAAAGTAGATGCTCAAATTATCCTTGAATCAAAAGGCTGTAATTAACAAATTTTTCAAAACTTAAAGCCATTCTATTATGAATAGATAAATACATAACACAACCAAATAAAAAGAAGTAATGATGCGGCTACATCAAACCTTTGGTAGTTTTAAATCTCTACTTTTCAGCATGAGATTTTGTTAATCACAAAAAAAAAATTATGTTTAATTTACAATTAAAACAAATGATTTTCAGAATTATGAAAATTTCTCTAATTCAACTTATCATAATTACCCTTATGGTAAGTATAAGTTATGCAAATAGCATTTATGGGCAAGAAAAATTAAATGAGCGAGCTACCATTTCTATTAAAAATGGTAGCTTAAAATCTGTACTTCAAGCAATTGAAAAACAGATTGATATTGATTTTTCATACAAAAAAGAGGTTCTTAATACGACTGAAAAAATCAATATTGAGCTAAACAATGAAACAGTAATTGAAATTTTGGAAACGGTATTGACACCATACAATATTTCCTTTCAAGTAATGCGAAATAACCAGATTGTCCTTACAAAAAATGAAAATTTGGGTAAGGTAGAAAATAAGTTGAAAGAGCCCATAATAGAGAAAAAATTAGACGAACCTAACATTGGTATTACCATAAAAGGAAAAGTTACCGATGAAAAAGGAGAAACATTACCTGGCGTAAATGTATTAATCAAAGGAACAACTAATGGAGTTGCAACAGATATTAATGGAGAGTATTCAATCGAATTGCCAGATGCCAATGCTGTTTTAATATTTAGTTATATAGGATACATATCTCAAGAAATAGTAGTTGGTAATAAATTGTTAATTAACGTATTATTAGTTGTAGATAGTGAGACCATTGAAGAAGTGGTAGTAATTGGTTATGGTTCAAAACGTAAAGAAACCTTAACCGGTTCGGTTACTAGCATATCCAATAGAGAAATTCAAACAACTACGAATGTCAGTATTGCACAAAAATTACAGGGAAAAGTTGCTGGCCTACAAATACGTCAATTAGGTGGTGAACCTGGTACTTTCAATAACATGATCAATATCAGGGGCTTTGGAACACCATTATACGTAATTGATGGTGTAATTCGAGGTGGCTCATCAGAATTTCAACGTCTTAACCCGGATGACATTGAGAGTATATCTTTTTTAAAAGATGCATCAGCAGCTATTTATGGTTTTGGTGCGGCTAATGGTGTAATTATTGTTACAACTAAAAAAGGCAGTAACGAAAAAACGTCATTTAATTTTAGCAGTGTTGTTGGCTTTATGAAACCTACAGATATACCAAGAATGGCTACGGCCAGCGAGTGGATTCAGATGCGGAACGACGCAGCCATATTTGGAACAGGAGCTCCCTTTTTAACAAAGGAAGAAATGCAAAAATATATCGATGGAACTCCTGGATATGAAAGTACCGACTGGTATGACGTAACCATGAAAAACGCCGCTATGCAGGAACAGCATAATATTTCAGCTACTGGAGGAAATGAAAAAACACAATATTATTTCGGACTCGGCTATTTTAACGAAAAGGGATTGTTGAAAAGTGATGACATTGAGTATAAACGTTTTAATTTGAGATCTAATATAACCACCGAGTTAGCAAAAAACCTAAAAGGAGAATTATTAATAAGTGGTCTTTATGACAACAGAACCACTCCAGGGGAAAATTTCCATAATATATTTAAAGGAACCCGCGTTACTCTGCCAAACCAAGGGCCTTTTGCAAACAATAACCCTGATTACCCTGCAGTGGCAGCCCCTAGCAACCAAAATCCTTTGACGCTGTCAAACAGGGATATTACAGGTTATAGCGACGATGACAATAATAATCTTCAAACGACGATGGCATTGACCTATGATATACCTTTTATAAAAGGGCTCTCCATAAAAGGTTTAGCGGCCTTTGATAGGAATAGTTACCAGGCTAAGGACTTATATAAGCCATTTAAAGAATATACTTATATAAATAATGATTATGTTTCCTCACAACAGAGGGTAGGTACGGCATTCATTTCTAATAGTTTCACAAACTTTAACAGGCTAACTGTTCAGGCTCAAGCCAATTACAATATGGTATTTGCAACAAAACATAGTATTGGAGCCACAGCGGTATTTGAACAAAGGCAGGAGTGGGCAAGAACCTCATCTTTAAAAAGGATATATGATTTTTATACCATTGATCAAATAAACAGAGCGAGTACCAACTTGCAAACAAATGACGGAAGTGAGTCACAAACGGCCAATCAATCACTATTAGGCCGCCTTAACTATGGTTTCAAGAATAAATACCTTGTTGAAGTGGCTTTCAGGTATATGGGAACTCATGCTTATCCTTCTGAAAGCAGGTGGGGCTTTTTCCCTATTGCTTCTGCAGGCTGGAGGATTTCAGAAGAAAGTTTCATGAAGCAACATTTACCTATAATCTCAAATTTAAAACTTAGGGGGTCTTATGGGGAAGTGGCATCCAATCAAGGATTTACTGCGTTTCAGTGGATACCTGGATTTAGTTTATCTGGAGGTGGTTCTTATGAGTTCAACAATGGCAGTCTTGTTGCAGGTGCACAATCACCTGCAATTGTAAACCCCACGCTTACATGGGCTGTTGCAAAAACTTCCGACATTGGCATTGACATTGGCCTTTGGAAGAATAAATTAACCATTGAATTTGATATATACAGGAGAAACCAGGAAGGACTTCCAGCCACAAGGGCTCTCTCACTGCCGAATACATTTGGTGCGAGTCTGCCTCAGGAAAATTTAAACAGTAACCGCACAGATGGCACAGACTTTACAGTCAGTTTTAATGATAAGGCAGCCGCTTTTACCTATGGTGTTTCCGGAAACTTCAATTATGCCCGCACACAGAATAGGTATGTTGAGCAGGGAGCATTTACCAATAGTTATGATCGGTGGAGAAATGGAAGAGGCAACAGGTACAACGATGTTGTCTGGGGATATACCTATATTGGTCAGTTTAAAGACCAAAATGAAATCTCAAATTACCCTATTCAAAATGGAAATCAGGCAAATATTCGTGAATTACCCGGTGACTTCAAGTATGCGGATATTAATGGTGATGGAGTAATAAATAGTTTGGATGAATTGCCGTTATTTATTGGTGCTAATGGAACTAATGATGATCAGAATGCTGGTGGAAGAAAAAATCCCAGAATAAATTTCGGATTATCATTTAATGCTTCTTACAAAGGGTTTGATATAAATATGTTATTTCAGGGCGCCGGGATTTACACTGTTCGTTTTAGTGAAGTGTATGCACAAGTATTGGCCTTTAGAGGAAATACGCCCGCCTATTTCTTTGACAGGTGGCATAAAACAGATCCTTACAATTCAGAAAGTGCATGGGTTCCCGGTAAATGGCCGGTGTCCCGGTTTGTTGGTGATGTAGGCAGTATGTATAAAGAAAGTTCTGTATGGAGGAAAGACGCTTCTTATGTAAGATTAAAAAGTCTGGAGGTAGGATATACAATTAGTTCTAAAAATTACAAAGCTACTGGAATTAAAAGTATAAGGATCTATGCCAATGGGTTTAACTTGGTAACATGGACAGATCCATTTGTAAAACCTTTTGATCCTGAAAAACTTGAAGGTCTTTTTAATTCTGGTTTCAATTATCCCCTTACCAAAAATTTCAATTTTGGTTTAAATATTAATTTTTAAATTTCTTAATCATGAATACGAATAACATAAAAATTTGCATATTACTAGCAAGTGTGTTTCTGCTTGGTTGTGATAAAGTGTTGGATTTGGAACCAACCGACCGTCTTTCGGCAAATGCTATTTTTGGAGATCCTAAAGGAGTTGAAATATATATGGCAAACCTTTACAGTCAGTTACCTATAGAAGATTTTACCTATATGAAACAAGGCTTTAATTACAACCAGAGCGCTCCTAATAATGGCGGTCAATGTGCATCAATGGTAACAGATGAGGCTACACATAGCGAAAGTGGATCAGGCGTGGGTGATGGTGATTTTCAATGGTGGGCTGACGGATATAAATTAATACGTGATGTCAATATTCTGGTAGATGTAATACCCACACTAAAAATTAGTGATCAGGAAAGAAGGAGCCTGATTGGGGAAAGTTCGTTTATAAAAGCATTCGCTTATTTTGGTCTTGCTAAAAGATATGGGGGTGTTCCACTTATTAAAAATTCACAAGTGTACTCAGGCGATGCGGAAAGTTTAAAAGTGCCAAGAAATACTGAGCAGGAAACATGGGATTATGTTTTATCACTTTGTGATACTGCCATTTTAAACTTAGGTGATGCAACGGGAAGACGGGCAACTAAATGGGCAGCCTATGCATTGAAATCAAGAGCAGCATTACACGCGGCCTCCTTGGCAAAGTTTGGTAATCTGGCACCGCAGTCAGGAATTGCAGTTACGCAAAAACTTGTTGGTTTAGACGCTTCTTTAGCAAATAATTATTACAAAGCAGCTATTAGCGCATCTGAAGCCATTATGAAGTCCGGCAAATTTCAATTGTTCAAGCCAACGCCGGCAAATCCACAGGAAGCCGCAGAGAATTATAGACTACTTTTCCAGGATCCCAATGCAAATGGAGCATCCGTAGAAGCAATTTTTATCAAAGGTCATGCCATCGTAGGTAATTTCCAGGGACACAATTATGATATATGGTTTCAGCCGGCACAGACTGCAAATGGTTGGCCACATCCAGGAAGAATGAACCCAACGCTTGATTTGGCAGATAGTTACGAAAGTTATACAAATCCAGGAAAAAGTGCACCCATTGTAACTACAATGGATAATAACACTAACGATTATAACGGATACAAACCAAGTCAAAATTATATCAGGTATAATACCCCTAATGAAATTTTTAAAGATAAAGATGCGCGTCTATGGGCAACGAGTATTTTGCCAGGCACAATCTGGAAAGACAAAACCATTATTATTCAGGCGGGTTATGTAAAACCTGACGGTGTAGCAGTTATACGTACTTCAGCCAATATTAACATTAGCGGAACTACTTACTATACATATGGTGCTCCAAACACAAGCCTATATTCTGGTTTTGATGGGTTTGGAGGTAATAATACAAAAACTGGATTTGGCTTTAAAAAGTTTATGAACCAGTTAAGTCCAATTGTCCCGGGATGGAACCAAAGTACTACAGATTTTATTGAATTCAGGTATGCAGAAATATTGTTGAATTTTGCAGAAGCAGTTGTAGAAAGTGATACAGGCGATGCAATTGCAGCAGCCAAAGCAATTAACGACATTAGAAGAAGGGCTGCGCACAAAGTAGACATTCCTTTAACTGTTGAAAATGTTCAAAGGGAAAGAAAAGTTGAACTGGCTTTTGAAAATAAGAGATTTTGGGACCTCATTCGCAGAAGAGAATTTCATACCCTCTTTAACAGCAGCTCTATGCATTCACTCATGCCTTTACGTGATTTGAGGGCACTTCCTGACACAAAATATATTTTTGTAAGAGTGAACGCTCCAAATATTAATCCAAGAACTTTTATTACCAGATCCTATTATCGTGCTATTCCAGGTATAGGTTCAAATGGACTTGTGCAAAATCCAGAGTATTGATTTTACTATAAACTGAATAAATAACATCAAATGCCTTTAAAAATTTTAATCATGAATAAATTATTATTGGGGTTATTCATAATTTCTTTTGTATTACCCTCCTGTGAGAAGGATAATTATGATGGGCCAACAGCTGGATTATCAGGGACTTTTATTGATGCGCTAACCAAGCAGCCCATTGAGCAGGATATTATCAATGGCACTACCATCGAATTACTTGAAAAGGGCTATAATCCGGTAACACCGCAATACCTTATAGTAAAAAATAATGGCTCTTATGAAAACAGCCAGCTCTTTGCTAACACCTATACAGTAAGACCAGTAAGAGGCAATTTCATAGATATTCCAGCTCAGGAGGTAGTCATTAAAGGGCAAACCATACTTGACTTTGTTGTAACACCCTATATTAGAGTAAAAGAAGCAAACATCAGTAAAGTCGGTACGAAGGTAATTGCCACCTTTAAACTCGAACAAAATGTACTGACTCCCATTAGAAAAATCAGTTTATATGCTCATAGCGATTCAAGATTAGGCGAAGGAATGAGACTCGTAGTATCAGAAAAAATCATCAATGTGGCTTCCGTTCCAAATACTATTTATACCATAGAAATGGATTTACCATCCAACAGCTCAACGTTAAAACCAGGTCTTGGTTATTATTTTAGAGTGGGTGCATTAATAAATGTGCCGGAAGCAAAACCAAACTATGCACCTGCCGTAAAGCTGGTTATTTGATGTAAACATTTAGGTTAAAACCTATTGAGTTACAAAAAATAAGCGGTACTAAAATTAAATGAATTTCCTATCCATTAAATTTTAGTACCTGACTTTAACAAATTGTTAAGGCTCAATGGATTATTATTTTTATATGAAAGTTAGCGGTAGAATTTTAAATGTCTTAAATAGGTTTTAATATACTTCCAACGGATTGCAAAACTTGCAATATTGATTTTTTATTAATGATTATATAATAAAATACGATGAGTCCTTTTAAAATATTTCTGGTAGTTTCTTTTTTTGTAGTATCGGTAAATTGTTCAAAAGAAGACAGGTACAATGGCGGGGCAATTGTACCTGTCCTGCCGGTTATTCAGGAAGTTACTTATGACGAAACAGGATGCAATTATACATCCTATAAAAACCTTGTAATGGCCGGTTACCAGGGATGGTTTTCAGCCGAAGGGGATGCTGCTGGCAGGGGTTGGCATCATTATAAAAACAATAGCTGCGGTGGTTTTTTTCCAGGATGCACTTCGGTAGATTTTTGGCCGGATATGAAAGAATATACAAAAAGGTACCCTTCTCCGTTTAGTTTTACCAACGGCGAAAACGCCAATTTGTATAGTCCCAATGATGAAGAATCGGTGGATCTTCATTTCAAATGGATGAAGGATTATGGTATTGACGGCGTTTTTTTGCAAAGATTTATCTCTGAAATTAAACAATCCAATCCAAAAGGAAAAGCTCATTTTAACAGGGTTTTACAAAATGCATTAAAGGCTGCCAATAAATATAAAAAAGCAATCTGCATTATGTACGACTTAAGCGGTAGTACCAGTGCTGATGTGGCCTATCTTGAACAAGATTGGAATGAGTTGCAAACATTATTCTCTCTTTTTAGTAATACCCAGCAACCAAATTATTTGAGGCACAATAAAAAACCACTCATTGCAATATGGGGTGTAGGGTTTAATGATGGTCGAAAGTATACAATAACTGACGTGGACAACTTGATTGACAAAATAAAGGGTCCCTCTAAAAAAGTTTCGGTAATGTTAGGAGTGCCTTACTACTGGAGAACCTTAGATAAGGATACGGAAAATTCACCTATGTTACATAGTCTTATAAAAAAATCAGACATTATAATGCCCTGGGCGGTTGGAAGGTATAATTCGGGTAGCTATCTTAATGTGGCTGGTTCAGTATTACCCGGCGACATTCAATGGTGCAATACCAATAAGATAGATTATGTACCCCTGGTTTTTCCTGGATTTAGCTGGGGTAATCTTAAAAATAATCCCGCAAGTTACAATTCTATTCCCAGGAATGGGGGAGACTTTTTATGGCAACAAGTAGCCGGAGCTAAGGTTTCCGGAGCCCAATCTTTGTACGTTGCAATGTTTGACGAAATTGATGAAGGTACCGCTATTTACAAATGCCTGCGGGAAGGTGAGTTACCACTGAATGGAGACAAAAAATTTGTAGGTATAGAAAGTAATCTGTCCACTGATTATTATTTATGGCTTACCGGAAAAGCTGGCAAATGGTTTCATGGGGAAAATGGGTATAGCAGTATCAAACCAACTAGATAGTTATTGCAAGGAACTCGTTTCTTATTTGATCTAAAAAACAGGAATAAATACGTTCCGGCATCGCATCGCGTCCGGGAAATTTCTTTATTACTCTGATATGAGACGAATCACTTTCCATGCACTATAATTAATATTTTCTTGATTACTTGACTTAAAATTGTAGGTTAGCGATAAAATTGTTTGAACTAATCATTTATAGCCCAATAAAATAATCACTTAGCTGCACTATGGCTGCATCATGGTTGCAAATTACTTGAATTTAATAATGTGAATTTGAGTTTCGTTTTTTCATAAAAACTTGAAAAATAAACACCAAACAAGTAATCTGATATGATTTTAACTTGTCTGGTGTTGAAAGTTGTGATTCCGACAGGATTCGAACCTGTGACCTACGGATTAGAAGTCAGTTGCTCTATCCAGCTGAGCTACGGAACCAATTAGACTGCAAAAATACATTATTTTTACAATTTTCAAAATATTTTTTGGAAATATTAAATGAAACTTAATTAATCACAGGCAACCAGCATTAAAAATCCTCCGTTAATCCATAAAAATTAAACCATGAAAAGTCCTTTGTTTTTATTATTACTATTAGTTGCAGTTATTTTTTCCTGTACACAGGGAATTGAAGATCCTATGGTGACACCAACTAATCCATGTTCCACTATTACATACAAAACAGACATAACGCCCATCATTAACCAAACTTGTGCTATAAAATCGTGTCATGTATCAGGGACTGGATTAGGTGATTATACTGTTTATGCAGGTCTGGCAAAAGAAGCGACAAATGGTGGATTTAAAAAAGAAGTGTTAACCAATAAATCTATGCCACCTAGAAATTCAAGTGGACAGACCAGTCTAACGGTAGCACAATTGGAAAAATTTACTTGTTGGATAAATGCAGGTTCTCCAAATAATTAAAATAAGATATATTAAATTCCTATTTTCGTTTTGTTTATATTTAAATTAACCTAAACGGAAATAGGAATGAGATATATTACCCTTATTATTTTATCGTTCATTTTTAATGACCTTTCTGCTCAAAAGCAAAAACAACCAAATATCATATTCATTTTAGCAGATGATTTAGGTTATGGCGATCTGGGTGTTTATGGACAAGAATTAATTGAGACGCCTAATATAGACGCGCTGGCTAAAGGAGGCTTAAAATTTAATCAGTTTTATTCTGGTGCCCCAGTTTGTGCACCCGCGAGATACACCCTATTGACAGGAAAGCATACCGGCCATTCTTTTATAAGAGGGAATGATGAATGGGGTTCAAGAGGAGATGTATGGAGTTTTGCCTCCATGTTGGAGAATCCAAGGCTTGAGGGTCAATATCCTATACCAGATAGCACTTTTACTATACCTGAAATGCTAAAAAGTAAGGGATATACCTCTGCTGCCGTTGGGAAATGGGGCTTGGGTGCGCCGGAAACGGAAGGTTTACCAACCAGACAAGGTTTCGATTTTTTCTATGGGTATAATTGCCAACGATGGGCACATACGTACTATCCTCCTTTTTTGTGGAAAAACGAAAAAAGAGTTTCCCTTGGTAATCCTTTAATGCTGGCTGCACAAAAATGGAAAGTTGGTGTTGATTCAACCAGAGAAGAAAATTATGCTCCTTATGTTGGGCTGGAATATGCTCCTGAATCAATGTTAAAGGAGGCTGTTCAATATATAGAGACCAATAAAAACAACCCATTTTTTCTTTATTTTGCTTCACCTATACCTCATGCAGGGTTGCAGGCACCAAAGCGTTGGATTGATTATTATCAGAAAAAACTCGGAAAGGAGGATCCCTATTTAGGCAACAAAGGATATGTTCCAGCCTACGCTCCTAAAGCCACCTATGCTGCCATGATTTCCTATCTGGACGAACAAGTCGGTACTTTGGTATCCACCTTAAAAGCATTGGGATTATATGAAAACACATTAATCATCTTCACCAGCGACAATGGCCCAACCTACGCCGGAGGAGTTGATGCCGCCTATTTTAATTCAGCAGGACCGTTCCTGGAACATCCTGATCGAATAAAAGGATCTGTCTTTGAGGGAGGTATTCGTGTACCATTCATCGCTCATTGGCCTACAAAAATTAAAGCAGGCGTAATTTCAGAACACATTGGGTATTTTCCAGATATTTTTCCCACATTTTCCGAACTGGTAGGTACAAAAACCCCAGCCAATACAGATGGCATCTCCATTTTACCAACCTTAACGAATAAGGGCAAACAAAGAGCGCATCCCTGGCTATATTGGGAATTTCCCGAGTATGGAGGACAACAGGCCATACGCCAGGGTGATTGGAAAATGATTCGACTTAAATTACACAAGGAAGATGGTAAACCAGCTCTTTATAACCTGGCAAATGACCCAAAAGAAGCCATTGACTTAAGCCAACAATTTCCGGAAAAGGTTTCTGAATTGAATAAAATTATTATTTCTCAACACGTAGAATCTGAAAATAAAAAATTCAGAATTAGCCGATTGGGAGATACTATTAATCCATAATTATTAAGACATCCATGAAAAATATTGCGCTTTTACTTCTTTGTTTGGTTTTATTTCAATGTAAAAATGACACAAAAGAAACTATTGAAAAAGAAACTGTATCAACAGCATTACCCATGTGCCATCAAGGTATTCCAGGGGAAGAAGCCATACAAAAAAAATGGATGGAAGAAATAAATGAGATAAAACCTGATGCAAAAATGGCAAAGGAAACCGACGGGATGGTATTCATTCCCGAAGGAACCTATACCAGAGGGGCTACCGAATATCCTGCTGAAAGAAATCAAACCGAAGGAAGTTTGCCCAGAAAGGATGAGTATCCTCTCAATAAAATTAACATACCCTCATTTTATATGGACGCTCATGAGGTCACAAACAAAGAGTTTGAAAAATTTGTCAAGGCCACTGGATGGATAACCATTGCAGAAAGACCCATTGATATTAATGAAATAGCTAAACAAATGCCACCTGGCACTCCCCTACCTGATCCTGAAACATTAAAACCAGGATCATTAGTTTTCAAAGAAGTCTCTCCAGAGGAAAATCATTTTTCAGAATGGTGGACATTTACGGCAGGAGCCAACTGGAAACATCCACAAGGGCCTGGAAGCATGTACAAAGCAGATCATCCTGTAGTTCATGTGAGTTGGTATGACGCCATGGCCTATTGTAAATGGTCGGGTAAAAGGTTACCTACTGAGTCTGAATGGGAATATGCAGGAAGGGGCGGAAGTGAGTCAGCATTATATGCCTGGGGGAATAGTGCACCAGGTCAGGAGAAATCTCAGGGAAATTATTGGCAGGGGGTCTTTCCTAATAAAAATACAGGGGAAGACGGGTACCTGAAAACCAGTCCAGTTGGAACATTCAAACCCAATGAGTATGGATTATATGATATGAGCGGAAATGTATGGGAATGGTGTAACGATTGGTATCATTGGTATGCCTATACATGTGATTCCGAAAGTGAATTATTGGAAAACCCAAGTGGTCCGTCCAAAAGTTTTGATCCTTCTTTTCCAAATACAGCACAAAAAACAATGCGCGGCGGTTCCTTTCTTTGCAATGATTCTTACTGCGCAGGTTACAGAGTAGCAGCCAGAATGAAATCAAGTCCAGATACAGGTTCAGAACATACTGGATTTCGCTGTGTAAAATCAGGTAATTACTAATGGTTTTTTCTTATTTTTAAAGAATCTAATTTTAAAATAGGCAGTTTTGTAAGATTTTTATTGCAAAAAAGGCAAAAAAACTTACATTTACAAAAACACCTGTTAAAATAGATTCATGCAACCAACCGACATTAAAAACCCGGAATACTTTCACAAAGTAGTAGATTGCCAGTATGCCTGTCCTGCGCATACCCCAGTTCCAGAATATATTCGCCTTATTTCGCAAGAAAAATACACCGAGGCTTACATGATTAACTGGGAATCCAATGTATTCCCCGGCGTTTTAGGAAGGACCTGCGACAGACCCTGCGAACCAGCTTGCAGAAGAGGTAGAATAGAGGAGGAACCGGTGGCTATTTGTCGTTTAAAAAGAGTGGCAGCCGATAATAAAGGTGAAGTGAAACCATTTATGCCTCAGGGACCTTTTTCTTTCAATGGTAAGAAAATCGCCTTAGTTGGCGGTGGGCCTGCCTCATTAACCGTAGCCAGAGATCTTTCTCCTCTAGGATATGAAATCCATTTATTTGATGAGCAATTTAAAGGAGGAGGATTTATGAGGAGTCAAATTCCTTCCTTCCGATTACCTGAATCGGTCCTGGATGAAGAAGTAAATTATATTCTTGATCTTGGTATTCACACTCATTTTAACCATTTTGTACATAGTCTGGAGGAGCTATTGTCACAAGATTATGATGCAGTATTTGTGGGAACTGGCGCTCCAAAAGGAAGGGATTTACCTGATTTGCCCGGACGAAATGAAGGGTCAAAAAATATTCATATTGGCATTAACTGGTTGGCAAATGTAGCTTTTGAACATACCACCAACATTGGGAAAAAGGTCATTGTGCTCGGTGGAGGAAATACAGCCATGGATTGCTGCAGGACGTCAAGAAGACTTGGTGGAGAATCTGTTAAAGTAGTGGTAAGGAGCCCATATAGCGAAATGAAAGCTTCTCCATGGGAAAAAGAAGATGCCATGCATGAGGATATTCCCATTGTAGATAATCACGTTCCCATTGAATTTGTCGTGAAAGATGGCGTCTTGAAAGGAATGAATTTTGAGAAAGTAACACCCATTATAGAAAATGGTAAGAGAAAACTAGTGCCAACTGGTGAACCTCTTGTTTTTATTGAAGCTGATGATGTTTTAATTGCTATCGGGCAAGAAAATAGCTTTCCATGGATTGAAAGAAATATAGGTGTTGCTTTTGATAAATGGGACATGCCTGAAGTCGATACATTAACTCATGCCTCATCTCATCCAAAAGTATTTTTTGGTGGAGATGCAGCATGGGGTCCTAAAAATGTCATTACAGCGGTCGCTCATGGACATCAAGCTGCTATTTCTATAGATCTTGCTTGCAGAAGTTTACCATTGACTCAAAGGCCCTCCCCATTTGTTAATCTCGTTAGCCAAAAAATGGGTTTACATGAATGGGCTTATGAAAGTAATGTTGTTAATGATGTAAGGTACACCGTAGCTCAGGCTGATAAAAAAGTCACGCTAAGTAATAGAAAAACTGAAGTTGAACTTGGATTTACCAAACATGAAGGGTGTAAGGAGGCAGAAAGATGCTTGAATTGTGATGTTCAAACCGTTTTTGTTGAAGATAAATGTATTGAATGTGATGCCTGTGTTGATATTTGTCCAACCACTTGTATCACCTTCATTGACAATGCAGAGGAAGATGAATTGAGGCAATTATTGAATATGCCAGCCTTAAATACCTCACAGGACTTATATGTTTCAGCTCCGCTTAAAACTAAAAGAGTCATGGTTAAGGACGAGGATGTTTGTCTTCATTGCGGTTTATGTGCAGAAAGATGCCCTACCTCAGCATGGGATATGCATAAATTTTTATATAAAGTGACTAAAGCAGGATAATTTCAGAGTATGTCAGATAAATTAAAAATAAATGACTTTGTTGTCAGGTTCGCCAATGTAAATGGAACAGGGTCAGCCAGTGCCAATTTACTTTTTTGTAAGGCCATTTTTAGAATGGGTATTCCCGTTACGCCAAAAAATATTTTTCCTTCTAATATTCAAGGTTTACCAACCTGGTACGAAGTGAGGGTCAGTGAAAAAGGTTATTTAGGCCGACGAGATGGTATTGATCTAATGGTTGCCGTTAATGCACAAAGTATGGAGGCTGATATAAGAAGTGTTCGTCCGGGGGGATATTTGCTTTATGATGGCAGCAAAAAATTACCTGATCATTACAGAAGGGATGATATACATTTTATTCCCATTCCACTTATGGAGATTTGTAATGAAACCTATACCGATGCCAGACTCAGATTATTATTTAAAAATATCATCTATGTTGGAGCCTTGGCAGAATTGATGCAATTTGATTTTTCTGTGTTTGAATCTTTATTGGGAGACCAATTCAAAGGCAAGGAAAAGTTAATTGCCCCCAATTTAAATGCCCTGAAATTAGGTTCAGATTTTATAAAAGCAAATTACAGGGGTACTTTTGATTTAAAGGTTGAAAGAAGAGATTTACTCAAGGATGCCATTATGACGGATGGAAATAGTGCCTGTGGATTGGGGGCTATTTACGGAGGTGCGACTTTTGCAGCCTGGTATCCGATAACACCATCTACCTCGGTAGTTGAAGCTTTTATGGAATATGCTGATGAATTTCGAGAAGAAAAAGAGACGGGCAAACGAAAAGTGGCCATTATTCAGGCAGAAGATGAATTAGCTGCCATTGGCATGGTGATTGGTGCCAATTGGAATGGTGCCAGAGCCTTTACCGCAACAAGTGGTCCAGGTTTATCCTTAATGAATGAATTTTTAGGTCTGGCGTATTTTGCAGAAATACCTTTAGTACTCATTGATGTTCAACGAACGGGACCCTCCACCGGAATGCCAACGAGAACCCAACAATCCGATATTTTGGAAGCAGCTTATGCTTCTCACGGAGATACCAGACATATTTTATTGTTCCCTTCCACTCCAAAAGAATGTTTTGATTTGACCGCTACCGCATTTGACCTGTCGGAACAGTTGCAAACACCCGTAATTCTCATGACAGATTTAGATTTAGGGATGAATGATCACATTTCTGAACCATTCTCATGGGATGATTCTAAAGAATACCAAAGAGGAAAAGTCCTGGATTATGATGATTTAGAAGAAATTCAGCGATTTGGCAGGTATTTGGATGTTGATAATGATGGAATCACCTATAGAACGATTCCAGGCACTCACCCAACCAAGGGTTCCTTTTTCACAAGGGGAACATCAAGAGATGAATATGCTGCTTACACGGAAAATAGTCCTGCATATCAAAGAAATATGGATCGATTGGTCAAAAAATGGATTACAGCCAGAGAATATGTTCCGTCTTCACAATTATATCAGGTAGAAAATAATTCAGAATACGGTATCTTATTTTTTGGAACTTCACAATATGCTGCTGAAGAAGCCATGGACATGTTAAAAGAGGAGAAATTTTTAGTGGATGGACTTCGTATAAAATCATTCCCCTTTGACCAGATAGCTATTGATTTTCTTCAAAGTCATAAATATATTTTCATAGTAGAGCAAAATAGAGATGCCCAAATGAAAAGCCTTATTATGATTGAACTGGGTATTTCCGCTGAAAAGCTCATTTCCGTTTTAAATTACGATGGATTACCGATAACTGCCACCAATATTGTTCATCAGATTACTCATTCTTTAGAAAGAGTTGAAAAATATACCACTGTATGACCTTCATCAAACCAAAATTCAGACATCCTGATTTACCTAAGAATAAATTAGGTTATACACTTTCCTATTACGAAGGTGCCTTATCGACCTTATGTGCAGGTTGCGGCCATGATTCTATCAGTGCAGCCATCATACAATCAGCCTTTGAAATGAATATTGAGCCTCATAAATTAGCCAAGTTATCAGGTATTGGATGTTCATCAAAAACGCCAACCTATTTTCTTGGTAATTCACATGGCTTCAATAGTGTACATGGAAGAATGCCTTCTGTCGCTACTGGAGCAAATATGGCCAATAAAGAACTACTTTATCTGGGAGTTTCCGGTGATGGTGATACGGCATCTATTGGTATGGGGCAATTTGTACATGTTATCCGTAGAAATCTGAAAATGATTTACATTGTCATGAATAATGGATGTTATGGATTAACAAAAGGGCAAGATTCCGCCACTGCTGATAATGGATCAATAAGTAAAGCGGGCATTGTAAACCAATTCCAGGCCATTGATTTATGTGGATTAGCCATTGAACTAGGTGCCACTTTTGTTGCACAAAGTTTTTCAGGCGATAAAAAGCAACTCATTCCTTTGATAAAAGCTGCAATGGCACATAATGGATTTGCCTTCATTAACGTCATTTCCCCTTGTGTTACCTTTAACAATAATAAAGGCTCCACTAAATCTTACGATTTTGTGCGCGATCATTTAGAAGCCACCGGTACTTTTGATTTTGTTCCAGAAATGGAGGAAATCACAACCAACTATGAATCTGGTGAAAAACACGCCATAAAATTACATGATGGATCGTTATTACAATTCAACAAACTTGATAATGATTGGGATCCATTAGATCGCTTTTCTGCTATGAAAGCAGTACATCAGGCAAGAGAAAAGAATGAAATCATAACAGGATTGCTTTATTTAAATCAAGGTGCTATGGATTTACATGAGTTGGTAAACACCTGTGACCGACCATTGAACACGCTTAAAAAGGAAGATTTATGCCCTGGTAATAGTGCTTTGGCCAGTATAAATGCAGGATTAAGGTAAAAAGGGACTTTTAAAACGGGATTTAATTTTTTCTGCCACATTGATTGCGGAAATAATAGCACCTTCCATATATCCACCAAATTGAGTGGCTGTTTCTGTGCCAGAAAAATATAATTTACCATTCATATAGCTTTCTTGCAAGAGGGGGTGACCATTATGTTGGTGTGGCATTTGAATTATTTGTGGACCTCCTGATATATACTCATCTGTCCACACTTTATCATCGTATGCAATGAAGTTGAGGATTTGATTTCCCAAAAGTGAAGCTAATTGCTTTAAAACCAATTCCTTTCTTACTTCCTGAGAATAGGAAGAAATACCGCTATTGAGAAAACCAGTAAAACCAAATTTTGATTCCTCGGAATTTGTGTGATCATACATTTCTGTGACTATGCCAACGTGACTATAAAGCATTCCAGAATAACCATTTTCACGCCAAAAAGCCTTTTCATATTCCAATACAAATTTGACAGATCCAGCCATCCAGGTATGAACTGTTGGTAATAAATGGCAAATATCGTTAGGTAAATCAGGCGAAAACGATATTTTAACGCTAACCAAATGAGGAGGCATACATAAAATAACCTTATCAGCAGACCATTTCTTACCGTCTTTAGTTTCAATCAACATTTCACTTCCAAGGTCTATGACCTGAGAAACGCTGGTATTTAAATGAATCTCAACATCATCCAATTTTTTTAATAAGGTCTTAATAATATTTTGGGTGCCACCTGCTATTCTATAAGAAGGATTTTCAGATTCCGGAACATAAAATGATTGGGCAGGCTCAAAAGATTTGGTTTGGAAGAGAGAAATACCTTTTGAAAATTGAAAAAAACGATTTATCTCCAACTCATCCAGCAAGGCCAATAAATTTTGATGAATATCGGAAAACCAGGTTGCCCCTAATTCTAAAGGCGTCTCCAACTTACCCTTTTTGGTTTGAATTCTTCCACCTAATCTACGAGAAGCCTCTAAAATAGTAACATTATACTTAGATTTCGAAAGCAAATAAGCCAGCGTCAGACCACTTAGGCCACCACCGATGATAAAAATTCGTTTATTTGAATGCATGATTTAGCGATGTAAGAGAGAAAATGGGAGAAAACGGTATAAGATATGAGATGGTATAAAGTGCTTACAAATATATCTATGTTTATCCAGAAAGCTACTAAAGATTAACTATTGCTTCTAACCGTGGTTTTTTCCCATAATTACAAAGCCATTTACTTTTTAAAAATTTATTAAAATAACCTAAAGACGCATTTCTTTTTGTAACTAACTCCTTATTATATGCTGGATTTTATATTTAAGCGATTGAAAAAACAGCATTTATTTGCAACAAAATCGTAAATAAAATAAAAGTGTTAATTATGTAAATCATACTTAAAAAGTTTTGATTTTTAGAAAAATTACCAGGTTGTAAATATTTGAAATAAATCCCTTAGAAATTTAGAAAATTTGTCCGAAAACTGACTTTAAACCCTCCAAATTTGGTGCAAGTTTGGTAATCTAAATTGCCAAACCATAAAACAGCTATTTAACAACATTAAAAGTATTTACATATAAATTATTATCAATCACTTATAATTATACAACTTAAAAAACAAGGTATTAAAGAGAAAGGATGAAAATGATAAAAATTAGAACCGGATAAACGCGACGTTTAGCGTCTTTTCAAATTATATGGTGTTAACCATCATTAATAATCAGTGAAATCCATAAATCCCCTTAATCCGTGATTCAAAAGGGGGATCGGTAGATAAATAGTAAATAGGAACCTTCGGCGGAAAAGAGGCGAGGCATCGCGTCTCTACAGAACAAAACCATCATTAAAAATCCGTGAAATCCTTAAATCCCTTTAATCCGTAATAAAAAAAAGGAGCTACCAAATGGTAACTCCCTTTATAATTTATAAGAATGAAGATTTTAATTAATTAGAATCTCCCTCTTGATTTCTATTTGGACGAGGCATAATAGATTTTCTTGATAATCTCATTTTGCCTGTTTTCTTATCAATTTCAACAATTTGAATTTTGATTTCATCCCCTTCTTTCAGCACATCCTCGACATTTTCAATGCGGCTATGCGAAATTTCAGATACATGAAGAAGACCACTTTTACCATGGAAGTCAACAAAAGCACCATACGGCATGACCGTTTTCACTACACCGACGAAAATATCACCTTCTGCGGGCATAAAGGTAATACGGCGTATTCTATCTAAGGCAAGTTCAATACCTGCTTTGTCAGAACTTGACACAGCTACGATACCTTTATCACCTACTTCGGTAATAGAAATATGCGTACCCGTTTGCTCTTGAATTTCCTGAATGATCTTACCACCAGGTCCAATTACGGCACCAATAAAACCTTTTTCAATCGTTAGTTCAACAATTCTAGGAGCATGAGGCTTATAATCTTCCCTTGGAGCGGCAATGGTTTTAAGCATTTCCCCAAGTATATGAATGCGACCTTCTTTTGCTTGAATTAACGCATTTTCCATAACTTCATAAGGAAGACCATCTACCTTAATGTCCATTTGACAAGCGGTAATACCTTTATCGGTACCAGTCACTTTAAAGTCCATATCACCCAAAGCATCTTCATCACCGAGAATATCTGATAAAATGGCATAATTCGAACCATCTGTAATCAGACCCATAGCAATACCAGAAACGGGTGCTTTAATTTGAACCCCAGCGTCCATGAGCGCTAAAGTACCAGCACAAACGGTAGCCATCGAAGAAGAACCATTAGATTCTAAAATATCAGAAACAATGCGTAAAGTATATGGAAAAACGTCAGGCATCACCTGTCTCAAAGAACGTTGAGCAAGATTTGCATGACCTACTTCCCTTCTACCTGGACCTCTGTTTGGTTTTACTTCACCTACTGAATAACCAGGGAAATTATAATGAAGGATAAATTTTTCATATCCAAGGGCGTAGGCAATATCAACCATCATTTCATCGGACTTGGTGCCCAATGTAAGGGAAGTCAGGGATTGTGTTTCACCTCTGGTAAAAATTGCAGAACCATGAGTAGAAGGTAAATAATCAACTTCACACCAAATAGAACGAATATCCTTTAGGCCACGACCATCTAGCCTAACCTTTTCTTTTAGAACAATTCCTCTAATGGTTTCCTTTTTGATTTTATCATAATAAGAAGAAACGAAAGATTGATTTTCAGCGAACCACTCCTCGCCCATTTCAGCGAGTAAATTTTCCTTTAATTCCTTCTTAACACTATCCAACGCAGCTTTACGTGTTGCCTTATCAGAGGCAGCGCGTGCGATAGCAGCTATTTTATCTGTACACTTTTGAGCAACAAGATTTTTTACTTCCTCGTTTTGAGGAATATCCGCCAGTAATCTTTTATTCAGGGCTTTATCCCCTACTTTATTTGCCAGCTCTTGTTGAGCAAGGATTTGAACTTTAATAGCTTCGTGTGCTAATTTAATTGCGTCAATTAAATCTATTTCAGAACATTCCTTAGCTTCACCTTCAACCATCATTACGTTATCCATGGTTGCGGCAACGATAAAGTCCATATCGGCCTCTTTTAGTGCATCGCGCAAAGGATTAATATGAAAAACACCGTTAATTCTAGCCACACGGACTTCAGAAATCAAATCGGGGAAATTTATATCTGAGACAGCTAAAGCTGCTGAAGCTGCCAATGCAGCATAAGCGTCGGGTAAATTTTCCTTATCTCCAGAAATCTGATGAATGATAACTTGAGTTTCATTCATATAACCGTCTGGAAAGAGAGGACGAATGGCTCTATCCACTAAGCGTGAAATGAGCACTTCATAATCTGAAATTTTGGTTTCACGACGAAAAAAGTTCCCAGGTATTCTACCGGCGGAAGCAAATTTTTCCTGATAATCAACCGATAAGGGAAAGAAATCTTGCCCAGCTTTAGCTTCCTTAGAGGAAACAACGGTAGCAAATAACATCGTATCACCGATACGAACTACAACAGAACCATCAGCTAGGGAAGCTAATTTTCCAGTTTCTAGGGTTACTTGTCGACCATCCGGTAAATTAAAGGACGATGAGATTGGAATCTGTTGTCCCATTTGTTAACTAGTTTAAAACGCTTTATAAAATTATAGTCACTCTGTCCAACTAAAACTAAAAGAGGCTGAGTATTTAGAATACTCGAGCCAATTTTAAAACTTTGACAACTTGTGTTATAAATAACACGCATCGAAAAAAATTACTTACGAATACCGAGTTTTTCAATAAGTTCCCGATACTTCGTGATATCTTTTTGTGCCAAATAATGAAGCAATTGCTTTCTTTTTCCAACCAACGCTAAAAGAGTTCTTCTGCAAGAGTGATCTTTTGGATTTTTTTGGAGGTGCTTAGATAATTCCTGCACTCTGTAAGTGAACAATGCTGCCTGTCCCTCTATGGAACCACTGTTTGTAGCTGATCCGCCATGTGTTTGGAAGATGTCAGCTTTTTTTTCTTTTGTTAAATAAATTCCCATGTTCTTATTTTAACCGTTAGTGATCATATAAATCATTTACAGCGCGGCAAAAGTAAGGATTATTTCTTAATAATTCCAATTAATTTTAAGCGTTCAAATTTTTTATTGCAGCGGTAAGTTTTGGCACTACCTCAAAAAGATCTCCAACTACGCCATAATTAGCCGATTTAAAAAAGGGCGCTTCCGGATCTTTATTAATAACTACAATCGTTTTAGAGTTATTCACGCCGGCTAAATGCTGGATTGCTCCAGATATACCAATAGCAATATACAAGTTTGGACGAATGGCTATA
>Ga0247841_10004275_pt1 | contig 24836 bp, 30 predicted proteins | sample LaCruzMarch2015__2_FD_192410 | JGI IMG/M metagenome (GOLD analysis project Ga0247841, IMG submission 192410) | Freshwater microbial communities from meromictic Lake La Cruz, Castile-La Mancha, Spain - LaCruzMarch2015_18m | ecosystem: Environmental > Aquatic > Freshwater > Lake | place: Spain... | reverse complement strand
TGAATTTCTTTTTCTAGAGCAATTTTATCTTCAGCAGCTTTCTTTTCTCTTTCAGCTTCTTTTTTAAAATATGCTTCATCCATTTTATCAAGGTCTGCAAAAATAGTTTGAGCTGTATCAATTATTTCATCATCATTAATTAATACTGAAGAATCCAGTGGTTCTACATCAGCCCAAGGATTACCTGCCTCCTTAAAAAGTTCGTCAATTTTTTTGATTTTAGCAGAAATATCCGCAACCATTAAGGCATATTTTTTCCCGGTTTCTACATCGCCTTCTGCAAATGCAACTTTTGATAGTTTAGTATATTCGCTTACCTGTTCATTAAGTTGCTCGTAGGCATCTTTGAGTTTATCTACATTTCCGGAACCATCTCCTCCATCACCATTATCAGGAGGAGGTATAGAAACTATATTTGTAACTTTTAGTAATTTATCAGTTTCGTTAAGTGCTAAATTAATTTGTGAGGTTAGATTTTCATATTGTTTATATAATAATCCTATCTCATTTGTAGACTGTTTAACACCATTATTTGTTACTCCTGATATTCCCAAAAATTCAGATTGTTCTTTAGCCCATTCCATTAAAGACTTGGGTAGTTTTTCAATACCAGTAAATCCTTTATTCTTTTTTTCACTCTCAATAAAAGCATCATATTTATCTTTTATTGATTGCATTTGTGAAATAATAATGTTCTGTTCTTTAATTAATGGTGACAATGTTTCTGATTGACTTTCAAGTAATATTTTTTGTCTGAGTTTATTTACAACATTACCATACGCTGTATCTAATTGATCTGTAAATTTTTTCTCATCAGCAAGATTTTGCAGGGTAGTTCCATAAGTCGAATTTATTTTATCAATTAAATCCTTTCTCTCTTGGCTTTTCGGATTTGTCTTTTTTAAAGCTTCATATAAAACCTTCACCTGAGCCGATTCTTCAGCGAGTTTAGTATTATATTTATCAGTTATATCATTTATGGCTTTAGTAGAAGCTAAAACTTCTTCAGTTGTATTTCTAAAAATTAAAAGATAACCAACTGCAGCAGCAATACCTGAAGCAATCAAAGTCCATGGATTGCCTTTCATTGCAGAATTAAATATTTGTATTGCCGTAGTTGCAACTTTTAAAACGCCATTAAATATGCCTGTCATTATAGCATTGGCTTTAGTAGCTATAGTAAATGCGGCAATTCCAAGCAATGCGGAATTTATTGCCCTGCTATGTTCCTTATAAAAATTGATTGATGTTGTTATTGCCTTCAGGAAATACATAAAAGCATTTGTGCTAAAGGTCATGGCCGGAGCAAGTTTTTCGCCAAGTTCAAGAGCCATTAAATGCGCTTTGTTCTTTGCCTGTTCAAGTTTTGCCGAGTTAGTGCTTGTACATGTTATTGCTTGTTCTACTGCAACATTAGTGCCGGTAACAGCTTTGGCGAAATAATCATATCTCTCAATATTCTGAGTTAATATAGTACCTACGGTAATATTTCGTTTCCCGAATATGTCAATTAATACCTTATCTCTTTCCATAGCGCCACTTGCCGCATCCATTCTTTTTTTAATTTCGACCAAAGCGTCGCGCATATTAAATACTCCGCTGGTATAACCCACTCCTGCGGCTTTCATGCTTATTAATGAAGATTTAAATTGAGTTCCGGCTTCAGTACCCTTTAACTGGCGTTCGGCAAGTGTCTCCATAACTCCAATTGTTTGCTCAAGTGAAAGGTTAGAATTCTGAGCAACGGTGCCACAAGTTGATAGAGATTCAGTAAGTTGTGGGATTTCAGCGCTTCCCGCCATGGCGCCTGCGCCAAGTACATTAATTATCCGGGTAGATTCTTCAGCGCCTAATTGAAATTGATTCATTGCGGCAGCCACAGCATCAACAGCAGGTACCATTTCCAATTGACCGGCAGCTGCTAAAGTTAAAGCGCTTTCTGTTACTTGTGCCAGCGCCTCTTTATCTTTTAATAATTCAGGGCGGGCAGAACCCATTAATTTAAAACCATCTACAATATCATCGGCGCTGGCGGTAATCTTAACGCCGGAGGAAGTAACAGAAGTAGAAAGTTCTTTCGCTTCATCTGAAAGATACTTTAGATCATCACCAGCCAGTCCGGTAATAGCAGAAAGGTTAGCTACTTTTTGCTCAAAAGCGTTAAAATCGAGAACAAGTTTTTTAAAACCCAGGACTACTCCGGTAAGAGCAGCCATTCCTGTTGTAATAACCATCCAGTATTTATTCATACCGGAGGCGAGGGATGAAAGGGAAGAACCTGTTTTCTTTGCTCCACCATTTAATTCAGTTATTCGGGTCTGAACAACACCAAGTTCAGAAGCTAATTTTGTTCTGTTGGCTGAACCAGGTATAGCACTTGCATATTGCGCTTTCAAACTTTTCTGTAATGAGATTAATTCTCTCATTGACAAAGCCTGTAATCCGGCTTCCTGACGTAAAGATTGTTGTTTTAATTTATTAGCTTCAATAGCGGCGGTTAATTGTTTAAATTCCGCCGTATCTTTTTTACCTTCTTTGCTAAGTTGTTCGAGTTCGCTGTTTAAAGTTTTAGCTTGTATTGTAAGTTTCGCTTTTGCAGCGCTTACCTGATCAGCCTGCAGTTTTAAACTTTTAAATTCTGCGGTTTCCTGCTTTCCATCCTTAATAAGTGTTTTCATTGATGCGCTGAGTTCTTTACCCTGAGCATCGAGTTTCTTTTTTTCGAGGATTACTTGTTCAAGCGCCTGCTTTTTCGCTTTATATTCGGCAGTTTCATTTTTACCTTCAGCAATAAGTTGCCGCAAACTTTCTTCAAGCTTACCTGTAACTGCATCCAGTTCAACAAGCGCTTTGCTCGCCTGACTATTATTAATATAAATAGCAAACCTAAGATCAGATATACTTGTTTTAGCCATATTTATTTAATGAAAATTCGTGTTGTATTAATTGTAAGTTCCTTATGATATTCAATTACAATTTCTTTAAGGCGTTCAATATTTCGTTCAATCACAGGATTAAACCATATTTGAGGATGGCGATTAAATCCAGATGATCTTGAAGTTTTAACTACGCTGCCTCCGGAGGCGATATAACCACGTCCGACTCCTTTATGAATATAAACTCCTTCAGGGCGAAAAGAGAATCCAAGTTTGAAAACTTCGCCCATATCATAATAAAGATTTCCCTTTATACTTTTGCCCAGGTATTTATTTTTCCGCACCATTAAATCAGCAGAAGAGCGTAATTCCGACTGAACCTCAGCCCAGAAGTCTTTTAATTTTTTATTGTAAGCGGCAAGGGCTTCTTCATTAAGGCTGCGTTGATATCTGTCAGTAATACCTTCAGGCGATATTGTTAAATCGAAAGGACCTTCATGCGAAGGCATGCGAAACCTGCTTCGCTGATTTTGACGCATGTCTAATAAACGCTTTGCAATACTCATGAAACAAAATTATTTCAAAGTGGTGGGATACGAAAGGACAGGAATTGAAACGGAAGTTAATAAGTTGACAAGGGATAAGGCATAAGACAAAAAAGCCCCTGTTTTTTACAGGGGCGCTCCCGGAGGAATAACTATTGTTAGTTATCAGGAGATGGTTTTACCTCAATATTATTAGTCATCATTACCAAACTATCAGCCGACTGAGCGGCTTCTTTTTTATCAGGTAGTTTAAAAAATACATTCAGCAGATGAATAATGCATAATAAATACTCACTTTTTTCTTGTTCTGATTCAAATATTATTTTCATTCTTCCCCCCTTTCCTTATCAAGCATTTCTTTAAACGCATCGCGAAGCATGTAGAGCGTAAGCAGGTTATTTTCAAAAACTCTTACTACCGGTTTCTGGATAATGTGGTAGTATTCCGTTTTGCTTTTAAAACTGCTTACATCAATTTCATGCGCATGGAATATTTCATCCAGGTTGGTGAGGTTGATGTCGCTGATAATTTTTTCTAATTCTTCGTACCAGTCGGTTGCGGTACGCATGGTGAGCAGATCGGCTAAGGGTTCAATATTTATTTCCCTTGTTACCGTGTTTTGGTTGTTTTCCATTTTTGTCTCCTAAAGAGAGAACCCCCTTAGGACGTTCCACGGAGTTGAAGCCGCTGCAAGCCGAAGCCTGCAATCCTAAGAGGGTTCCCTCTATATAAGAGTTATTAATAATCATTTTTTCAACGTTTTAGAACTATCGCTTTTGGGAGCGATGGGGGCAAAGATAATATAAAATTTAGATTATATGTAAATTTATATAGATTTATTTTTATGAAAATTTGCCAAATTAAACCCAATATAACCCATAAAAACGAATCCCATACTTGAATTTATACCACTTTCAATACCAAATGTTATTGGGGATTTATGTAATGGAATATTTATATTGCCAAGCAATTCTATAGTTGGGGAAAATTGATATTTGGATAAAAAAGTAACCGTTCTGCCTTCATTAAGATCCGGAAATTGCAACCATTGATAATAATAATGTGTGGTTGATATTTCTTGTATACAACAATAACCAATACCACTCATTATATAAAATATTTTCTTATATTTTTCATTTTTATTGAAAAGATTATATAATAATCCTAAATTCATCCCAAAATTGTTATTACCTTCTGTATCAGTTGTAATAGAAGTTTTATCACAAATATCACTATAATCAACACCATCGTCATAGGACTGATATGTATTCATACCATAAAAATTAAAATACCATCCTAAAGGTTTAATAGGTGGCTTGTAATTTACTCCAAAGCATAATTGTTTTTCGGATTTTGTTGTTTTCCCGAAGGAAACATCAATTTGTTGCGAAAACCCTTGCAATGAATGAAGCATAATAATAATGAATAATAATTTTTTCATAAGGTTAAGATTTATTTTATAAGAGTTTGATTTTTCATTAAAGAGTTACTTGCTTTATATCTATTTATTATAGCAGAAATGGATAATCCTATAGAAAAAACTCCACCAATTCCCATAAAAACATATCCTGCCTCAGGTTCTCCTGAAGAAAATAAAGCAATAGCAACACCTGATGAAATTAAACCAATAACAGAAGCTGCAATAGAATTATCAACGCTTTTCTTTAAATATAAACCTGCATCATATTGATATTGCAAGGATTGGTTAAGCCTTTCCGAAATATGAGGCAGAGTATCTTTTTTAATTTCTTTAAATTGTATTGATTTTGGCATATTTGCTTTTCCTGTACTATCAGGTTTTATGCTTGTAAGTATTTCAGGTTTGCTATCTTTAGTTGCATAATATGATTTTATTTCAACCAATGAAAGATATTTACTGGTATGATTATTCCCTCTATTAATTATATTAAAGAAAATATTATCATCGTTAATCATTGTTATCTGGCAGGTAATAGTATCATTTTTTATTGTAATGATTTTATCTTTAAATTCCTGCGCCTGTGCGCCAATAGTCATAATAAAGCATAAAGCGAATAATATTTTTCTCATAGTTTAAAGGATTAAGTTTGCACAAAAATAAAAAAAAACAGTTTTATGATTTTAGTTCAAGTTTTAATTGATCAGGATTACTTCTTATTATTTGTTTTAATTCAATGAGTTTTTGCTCACGTGTATTATTCAGGTCTTTAATACTTGATTTCAAATCAGTTACATCGGTTTCGATTTTTTCTATCTCATCGGTAATTCTTTGCAAATCAAGTTCTTTGTTTTGTGCCTGTTCAGTGGTGTATTTTCCAGCTTTTCTGATTGCTGGCAAAATAGTGCCGGTAACCCACTTTCTAAATGCTTTAGCTTCTGGTTTTGTGGAAGTTAAAATTAAATGATATAAACCTGACTCATTTATAGTCCAGGTATCTCTTTGTTGACCTGATGTAAGAAGTTTTGACATCAGTTTCTCATCTTCATCTAACTTTTCAACAGCCATTGCAGCATTTGAATGTTCAAGAATATCACAAATATCTTTTGCGACAAACCACGTTTCTTCATGTTCATCAACGATTGTACGAACTTCTTTGTGTTCGTAAACAAATTTTACAATTTCATTTTTCATAAATTTAAGTTTTAGTTTAGGTTAATAAAAAAAGCCACGCTCTCCGGGAAGCCGCCCTTCAAGCAATGGCTAATAGTTCGCTGGGAACTGAGTTATCGTTGATGATGTCGGCTTACATCATTTTATTTCATAATAAGTAAAGAACAGATTTAATTTGTGCCGACAAAAATATATCATTTATAGTTACAAATCAAGAAAAAAGTAGATTATTTTCGTTTTTATAGAATTTAATCTGTGAATATTTCGACAAACTCAGTACAGGTCTGTGGCAATCTTTATGGCTTTTTTTACTTTGGACGCTGAGCGGAGTCGAAGCGCCAAAGTTTTTCCTGCGCCGGTTTATATCCGGCTTTCAGCAGAAGTTCTTCCATTTTATCGGTTTCAATGGGTTTTTTATATTTAAGTCTGTTTCGGAAATATAATACCCGCGATACAGGAACATCTAACACTTTCCATATAGATGGAGTAGTTATCATCTGTTTAAAGGCTTGCTTAGTTGTCATGCTTACCTCCCATAATAGATTCTGAATATTTCTTAAAAAAATCTTTTGCTGCCTGAACGAAAGGCATGTTTAATATTTCATTATTATTTTCAACTTCATCATATAAATCTTGTATAACAAAGCGCATAGGTATTTCCTGTTTTACCCATATAAGGCAAGCCGGAAAGTTCCGATGTAAAATGTAAAGTTCGTTATTAATTGGATCCACTGATAATAGAAATGTATCTTTTGTTGGCGGTGCGAAGTCCTTTTTATTTACTGATTTATACCAATCTTTTACTCTATTTGTCAATCCTGCTTTTCGTTCATTATCGGTTTCTTCTACAATTAAAACTTCAATGTCGTTTTCAATTGCTTCACAAATAGCAATAGGTGTTTGCGTATGAATAATAAATTTACGCATAAAGTCCCGGTCAAATGCCAGAAGAAATTTTGGTAGTTTCATAATTTAAAATTTATTTGGTTTATTTTTCTATTTCCCATGAGTTTGAGAATTCTTTATCAGCAAATAATTCCGCTAGTCCTGACAATTGTTTTAAACGAAGGATTTCGTCAGCATCCATACCAATATGTCGCATGATCCATGCATCGCTCATGCCTGCCTTGGTAAGTTCCGAAACAATGTTTACCATTAAATCAATATCGTGGCTTCCCCTGGCTCTATTATGGCGAATTGTTGAAGCCATACGGTTTGATATATCTTTTTCAATAACCACAACCGGCATCATTCCATTTTCACGATCATGTATCCGTTTGCTTTTAAGCATAATTGTATATCGGTGGAAACCGTCAACAATCTCATATATATCTTCATCAGGAATGTAATAACATACAATTGGCATAGTATAACCATCTTCCCATATTGAAAGTTCCAATAATTTCATTTCCGGAGGAGCAACAGCATTCGGGTTATAACTGTTTGCTCTTATTTTTTCTAAAGGCACTGCCTTTACATTGTAAACAGGGCTTTTCATAATAAGTTATGATATTTTTCTATAATATTTTTACGCCGGATCAGTTCATTTTTTGTCTGAGAAAATCCCATATACTTACATAGATGATCATTCTTCATGATACAGATGCACATTCGTTTGAATGTTGGGATTTCCTTTGCTTCTGAAATATTAATATCATCAAGATATTCCATGCGTACCGGAAGTTTTTCGGTTTTGTAATTTGTAGTGTTACTGACTTCAAATTTTACGCCTGCTTGTTTAAGTTTATCAATAGTTTCAGAGGAAAGCACACCGCCTTTTTCTTTCCAAAATTTAATACTTGTATTTAGCTTTTCTATATAACTGTTACTAATTTCTAAAGGAAGAGTATTTAAAAGAAAATACATATAACTTTCCCATGTATGCCCTGCAGGAAGTTTAATTGACTGCCAACCCATGGCGGTGGTTCCTCCATAGATGCCTGTAAAATTTACTCCATTCACCCGGCCAACCATCTTACCCCAATTATCCGGGTCAATTACACGATAGAGTTTCAGGCTCTCTGTGGCCCAGTCATTGAAAGGACTTGCCACGCGCATCTTATCAATACTTATTCCTGCTTTATACATCAGATCATACAGACGATTATAATCCCATTTGAATTTTCCGTTAGCAATCCATACATCTTTAGTCCACCAGTCATATATAGGATAAGCGTTGTAAACATTCTCATACATCTGTTTGGTCCATTTAATGCCGTTGTAATTCTTATAGTTCTTATCGCTGTATATAGCCCGCCAGCGATTCAATGATTCCTGTGTACGGATACCAACCAGACAGCAAGTTCGTTTTGCATTATTTTTTTTATGGTACCATTTGCAGAACTTTTCCTGAAATTCATAATCATGCATGCCATCACGAAAAAAATCAAGCGAATGATTATCTTCATGAATGGATCCTTCCGGAAGATCACGAACCCAAATTTCTTTTTTTGATTTCTCCCAAGGAATCCAATATGATTGATACATTGAGGTTGCACAATGCGCCCGGAGTGGAAGACAGCAACGATAAACGTCAAGTATATCAATATTCTCAGATAAGGTTCTATCAACATAATCCGTTGTCATTTGATATTGCGCTTCATAATCAATATGGAATACTCCCAGTTTTCTTTGTAGATTATTTTTCCTGATATAATCAATGCATAGATTAAGAAGAACTCCACTATCCTTGCCTCCGGAAAAAGAAATATAGATGTTGTCAAATTCTAAAAATAGAAGTTTCAAACGCACCTGTATAGCTTCATAAACATTCATAATACAGTTTTCAACTCCTCTTTTGTTTTCCCTTTAAAATATTCTACCATTCCTATTTTTTTATTGATGTTCTTATCAATCAAATTTTCAAGTCCCACATTTCCTGTTAAGTCCCAGTAACGACAATCATATTCTTGTCCTGCCCTAAATGTACGGCGACCGCTTTGCACCCTGAGAGCATAATCCCAATTCTTATCGAAGTAAATAGTATTATGCAAATGTTGCATATTCAATCCTAAAGATTCCTTTTGATAACTCAATATAGTTGCCTTCTTAAAATACTTCTTACAGGCTTCCTGGCTGTTGATATATTTACAAAATATAATTGTCCGGGATTCATCAACCGTTTTGAAAAGTTCATCCAATACCTCAAATTTTTCGGGAGTGCAACTGTATGTATGTTGCATTTTCTGAGTCATTTCAAGGAATATATTGTTGTTTTTCCACAATAAAACTTCATTGTCCAGGTACTTTTCTTTCAGGCGATAATATTCTTCGCTACTTTCCTGATCCAGTTGATAATTCAAGGTATTATAATATTGTTGCACCTGTAATGTAAGGTCGCATTCATATACATAATGCCTGATAAGCGAATACAGGTAATCAATATTTTCGTAGCCGGTAATAAATTCCTTAGTATAACTTCTGTAACTTCTGCCAAAAGACTTAGTAACCCTTGTATAAGCGCAAAAAGTATTTTTAAATTCAGCCATTGCCATACCGAGAATTTTAGGTGAAAGGAATTCCATTTGCGCCCATAAGTCAAGCAGGTTACGTGTTATGGGAGTTCCGTTTAATATCAACCTATAAGTTGATAACTGCCCATAATCAAACAAACGATGAGTGCGTTTAGCATCTGCATTCTTAATTTTAAGGCTTTCATCTACAATAACAAAAGGATTTAAAGCTGAATCAAGTTTATTTCGATATTCCAGGTAGATCCTGTCGGAATTTTGCAAACTTTCAATACCGCAGTAATCCACGTTAGCACAGTGAAAACCGCCCCATTTAGCAATTTCTGTTTTAACTCCTTCAGGGCGATGGATAGTTTGATATGGACCAATCCAAAGAATATAATCCACCTCCTGAATATCATTAGCCAGTTCAACAGCAATGCGGGTTTTTCCTGTGCCGGCTTCCATAAAAAGAGCTCCGACTTTATAATGCCGGAGTTTTTCTATGGCTGTAAGTTGATTATCGAATAAGGTCTGCATGGGGTTCTGTTTTTATATGTTCAACTTTATTCGGTATATGTTTTTCAATGATATAAGTTGGAAGCATTTGTCCGCTATCGCTATCGAACCATGCTTCTTTTTTTGAGGAGTACTGCAAATTCTTTTTTTCGAGTATCCAAGCCGAAATCCAGTAAGCATTTGATTTTTGCACATCATAATCCGGTCCCATTACCTGACTTTTGGGAATTAAATCTTCGCTTCCATCGAAACTCGTTGCTTTAAAGCATTTATCTGAAATAGACGTGAGACTTTCAAGTCTCACGCTGTAACATTTAGTTTTCATGATTAACGTAAAATGCCTCCTTTAGGTAAAGGATTTCCTGTTGTTTTTTGATACATTTCATTCCATGCTCTTTCATCAGCAAAAGCATCAGGCTTTTCCGAAGTATCATTTTCTTTAATTAATAAATCAATATTATCAATATAATCTTGTTTGTGAAAAACATATTCAATTTCTTCAATAGAAACAATCTCACGGTTTTTTAACCATTCTAATTTTTCATAAATCTGATCTCTGGTACCAGTGAAATATGCATTGTTAATGCGATTATTAGAAGGAATAATAGATTTAATTAATAAAACTTTCATGACTTTTTCTATGATTTCAAATGAAACTAAACGATCAGAATCAGAATAATTAAGGATTGAATCAGCATCAACAAAAGCGAATATAATACTATCGCTTTTTTCATCAACCTTTTGTTCTTGAAGAATAGGTCTCCTGAGCGAAGAATCAATCTCTGTAATCTTGGTTATTCCGCCATATAGACCTTTTCCAAAGAATCCTGAATTGGCATGATAAGCAGGAGCATTCCATTTAATGGTTTTTCCTACAATTTTTTTAAGTTTTGTTAAAGATAAAGTTTCCATGTTTTTTGCCGGTTTTTTATCTGCTGGCTCTGCAGGGGATAAGGTTAGTAATTAATTGATGAAGCAAAGATATATTAGTTTAAACTAATACGCAAGGAAAAATAATAAAAGTTATTAACAATTTAATGTTTATCAAACATAAAAAACTGCCATTCCCTTTCGGCAACGGCAGTCCGGCTTCAAAATAGAAACAAAAAAAACTATTTTGGAGGCTTAAAAAATCTATTAACCCGCAACGAATTGCGGATTATAAGATAAATCAATATGAGTATAATTAAACCAAGGAATATTCTGCCCGCCCAAAGCTGGAACCATTGCCAGCCGGTAAGGTAATTTTCCTTTACAACGGTTGTTTTATCAATCTTCTGGAACTCTTTTATCAGGATATTCTTATAATGCAATAGAATCCCAACACTATCAACCTTACATTCCACATAAAGCATTTTATCCTTATAGATAATTCTTGGAGTAACATACTTCCCTGCTTTAAGCTCGAGAATCTGTTTCAGGAGTACATCGCCGTCTTTGCTGCATTCAAAATACATCTGCGCCCAGGCGCTGTCAGTAAGGTAAATAGTAGTATCCTTCAGAACTTCTCTATAATCGGTCTTAATAATAGTATCAATCCTGCCGGTGCAGGGAAAACGTTTATTACAATGCTTCTGAGTGGTGCATGAAGCAAGCAATAGAATGATTACAAGTAAAAGGAATAGTTTTTTCATATCAAACATATAAATCATAAATATCTTGTGGCATTCGCGCCCCGCCTGGGCTTAATTGTGGGCGTTCCTCATAATGAAGATGTCTTCCTAAAGAATGTCCTGTATTCCCCATTATTCCTATGAAATCACCTTCTTTTACCTGATCGTTAATATGTAAATCTCCATTAATCAGCGAAAGATGTGGGTAAATCGCAAACCAGCCATCAGCAAGTCGTAAATAAACCACCCTTCCGAATCCACCTCCGGCATTAACTCCTGCTGAAATATCATTATTAAAATATTTCACTTTGCCGTTTTTTGCAGCATATACCGGAATATTATCAGGGACTCCAACTACAGAAATATCTATCCCTGGGTGGAATTCCCGATTACCTTGCAGTATCCGTTCTCCAAATCCTGAAGTGATAACTCCTCGTCTTATAGGTTTTGTTGCCATATTATTTTTGAAGGTCAGGTCTCTTTGTTGTAAACAGTGTAAACCCTGCAATAGAAAGGAAAATTATTTCAAAATTCCCAAATATTGAAAGCACATAGCCGCTAAAAACTCCGAGTCCGATTATTATTGGTATAATAACAGAAAAGACTACGCATATCTGTTGAATCTTATTAATAAATGAAGATGTTTCTGATACAAATCTTTGTATTATAGGAACATTAATAGTTTGTAAATACTTGAGTTTTGATAAAAACCAAAGAATAATAAAAGCTCCCAGGGCAATAAAATAATCAATCCATGCAATAGGTTTGCTTCCAGTTTCCGGTTTTTGAGGCACTGTTTTAATAATAACATTTTTGGCAGTAATTGTATCCTTTAATGCCTTAATTGTTGAATCCTGTTGAATAATTCGTAATGAAAGATTAGGATTTGTTTTGGTGTCAAGTTTTTTCTCAAAGACTTTTGATAGTTTTTCAGTTGTGGTCAAATTTTGACCATAAATTCCGCCTGCAATAAATAGCAGTAAAATGAATGTGATTTTTTTCATGGGTTTAAATTTATTTGGTTTTTAAAATTGTGATTTCCTTCTCATGTTCCTCGAATTTATCGTTCAGTTCATTTAATTTTATTTCATGTTGCTTTACCCGTCCATTAAGAGCAGTGTGCTTTTCTACGCATGCGGCATTTTTACCGCTTAATTCAATGCGGATCATTTCTACAATCTTTTTTAACTCATCAATACTATTAACAAATCGGTTAAGTAGGATGCCGGTAATAGAAAGTAAAACAGTAACTATTATTCCAAAAATTTCAGTCATAAAGTCTTAATTATTTCGTATTTTGTTTTATTAATATCAAATACTTTTTTCCTTTCTTCAGTAATACTTTCAATTATTTCAATACATCCTGATTTGTTTTTAATAACAAAGAAAAACTTATCAGGATTATCTTTTTTCTGTCTCTCTGCTAATTTTATTACATCTTCTTCATTCACTAAAACCCTTTATTAACAATGTTAAACGACAAACTCCATCCGTTGCAGCCTAAATAATTATATTCAGGATCAGTATGCATCCCGTTAGGTTCAAAATAATGCATGAAATGATTTGCCTGATGGTCGCTTGCATCATCAGTCATCATTGTTTTTATTGCTGTCATAATATCCTGCGTTTCTTCCATTTCATCCACAAACAGATCATCGGTCATATTCGTGATATCAATCTTTTTAAGCAGATAAATGATACCGGTATTATTTTCCATGATATTGTTAACATCGGCAGCATTGGTATCAGCAGAAGGAACAATTACAATAAGAATAATTTCGCCGGCGGCCACTTCACGAATCTTATTCGCAAGTTGATCCTGATGACTAACAATAAAAACCGTATCAATATTGGTAATACGCGTTTTAATACTATCGAAATAAGTTTTATATGTTCTAATTCTTATCATATTTCCGCTTTAATTCTTCGGAATCCATTTTTAACTGATATAAACGGGCAAGCACTGTATAAAGGTTTACATCTGCGGTTTCATCAATATTTCCGAACACTTTACTTTCAGCCAGGGTAAAAAGCAATCCGGCCATTCCGATATCGGATTTTGAACCTTCTTCTGAACCCTTTTTAAACAAAATACTTAGATCAATTTCTTTTCCGTCAATATTTATTTTACCGGTACTGATAAAATTCAGACAATTCCCGAAATACAATACCACGATCTGCTTTTCGGCAGGAGAAATCTTAGTTATTTCAGCCGTTCTTTTTGCCAGGTACTCCGGATTTGTTTTGGGTGAAAACTTCCTGCGTATATCCCCGTCATATTTCGGCAAATATTTCAGGATAAATAAGAATCTTTTCTTTTGTCTGTAGAGAATAGCAATCAATTCATTAAGAAAATTTTCATCCTTAGTTTCGTAATACTGCATATAGCATGAATGCGCTTCCTTATATTCATAGAAAGTAAGATTTAACAGCGCATCCGCAGGACCGTAAAACTTTCCAATAACAGGAAGCAGATTTTTCGTAGTGTTCCAGTCAATAACCTTTGTATCATTACCCTTAGAATCTTTGCCGGGAATAAAAAAAGAATCAATTACTTCCGAAAGCCTGTAAATATTAGTCCAAACCTGTTCTTTCTGTTCAGGCAGCATTGCAGCATATTTCCAGCTTTGTTTCATCCCAAGCAAATGATAAACTATGCGGATTTTAAACTCGCTCAGATCAATGGTTCCTGCCTGGTATAACATTACCTGATTCATAAAGAATACAGCCTGTTCAGGGCTTAGTTCGTCCACTTTCTCAGGAAAATTGATAACTATTTTTTTATCCGGTATCTCAAGTGTATGCATTAGTATTCCAAATTAATTTGATGTGAACAAAAAATATCAATTAAAGCATCTTCCGGAAGATAATCTTCGCGGTAAATTTCAGCAAGCCTGCCGATGTTAGGTTCTATGGTATACTTAGCCTTCAGGAGCATCATCACATAATTTATCCAACATAATTTTGAATGCGCTGCATTATGTTTTTTTATTTCTTCAACAAAACATTTATTACTTGGATTATATTTATGTTTACGACTAAACTTGGCTTTTGCGCAATACGCATTCCATTTAAAATTCAGATATGAATAAAGACCTTTTACATCGGGTTTATGAATAATATAACCTTTGTTTTCACCGAAATTTTTATTCTTGAATTTTATATATTCCTGAATGAGTTCAGTAAGGAATTTACTATGAAAATCAATATCCCTTTTTAGTGAACGGTTATAAGTCTTTTCGCTTATGGTTTCCGGTTCTTTGATAGGATCAATTATAATATCATCCTTATCTTGCCTACCGGCAGGCAGGTTTATTTCTCTTTCATTCATGGTCTGAAAAATAAATTATCTGAATCCATTCTATCTGTTAATACTTCAGGTTCGTACGTTTCACCGCTCGTTATCGTAGAACGTTTTAAAAGAAACTCCTGTAGTTTTTTAAATTCGATATCAGCTTTTCTTTCAATAAAAGCCGACAAACCAAGCCTGTCAGTGCTATTGGCGATTGCTTTTGATGAAACAGCATTGGTATAATAATTCTGGAATACGCCGTTAGGAAGTATTTCAACGCTGAACTGTTTTAAAGCGTCAGCCATCGTATAATAAGCCAAAGGAACAGAAGCCTTATCAAGCATTGTTTTAGTTTCTCCTGTAACACTGCCTGCTTGTATAGCGGTAATTATTGTATCATAATCGGCAGCAAGGAAGCCAGGCTGAATAATATCACGAAGTTTTTCCTGCATAATCGGCGAAACAGCGAGGAATACCCGTTTAGAATTATTTATAAAGAATATTTTGGAGAATTCTACGGCAGAATTGATAAATCCACTTGTCAAAGCTTTAGCGGCATCTGTATCTTTCCATAAGGTATCTAATGGAACAGAATTTTTATTAAGAAAAAGAAATTCAATAAGTAATTCTTCCGCTCTGTGAGCAAGATCGAGCATATTTGCATTATCCTTTTCAACCTGCCATTCAAAAGCCGGCTTCTGAGTCTCTGTAACAGTAATAGATCGTCCTGCTTCGGTATGCTGCACATCCGAACTCGGCATATACATTCGCAGAGCATGGCGAATAATAGGGCTTTGCAGTTTTAAAACAAGTGAATCAAGTAAAGCATATTTTGCATTTAACACTGCATTAGCAGCATTTAAGGCTTCACGTATTATTTTAGCAGGACCTGATTCGCCGGGAGGCGTCGGAACCATAGCAATAGGAGTAGCTTTATAATTAGCGCTGTCATAATGCGCCTGAACAGCAGTAAACAATGTTTGTCCTACAATATTATTTATGATATCGCGCTCAGGGAATTCAATATAAGGAGAAAGATTTTTAAAATTAATAGAAGCATAAGTAAAGCCCATTAGGTCCTTTACTTCCGTTGCGCCGGTGCCATTTTTATTGAATATCATTACGGTTTTGTTTGATTAGTTTTAACATCCGGTCCCGAATTTCTGATTCTGTCTTTCGGACTGGTCATTTCTTCAGTAAGTACAGTATCATGATAAAATCCAAGTTTATGACCCCTGCCCGGAAAATTGACTTCAATAGCGTTATTAATATCCTGGCAAACGATCATCTCTGGTATTTCCACCCCTGTCATCAAGTATAACTTAAAAGCGTAAAGTTGCTCGCTACCTGACGGAAGGTTGCCATCGCTTGATATATTACTCAAAGCAGGATGTAAACCCATCCCAACTGTAGTTTCAAGAGCAGCGCGCTTTGAAATTTCAAGTTGAGCATTCACAAAATCAAGTATCTTCTGATCAATAGGAGTAATTTTCCATCCTATATATTGATTTGAAGCATCATCAAAAATCATATCAGTGGTAATAAATTTTCCAACATTACCAATACCCGAAAGAGTTTCGGCGAATTTTATAAAAATTTCTTCTTTCAGATCTTCCAACATTTTATCAGTATATTCAATACCTTTAAGCAGGCATTGATCCATCAATTTTTGTTTTTTATCCTGCCAATAAACTACAGGTACTTCAATATGGAACTTCAATGCAGAAGCATTGGTATTATAGTTCATTAAAAGTTTAGGAAGCGAATTTGCAAGTTTGATCCAATTTAGGGTACCATAAAAAGCAGGACGGGAATAATCATTATCCAGGGCAAACGAATACATATTGCTATACCGCATGGATACAGGGAACTGATACGGATTTTCTTTATTGAAAATCGGATATGATCTAAGTCCGTATTTCCAGGGTTGCGCGAAGTCACCAACAATAATATGATTAATATTCCTGCTGGCATCTGGCCACTCCAATGCGCAATACAAAGAACTTTCATGATCAAGACGTTCAATTCTTCCTGCTCCGCCAATACGTGGAGCGCGGTTACGAAAATACTTGGTATAATGCCCGTTCATGTGGCGGAAATCTATCATTGCCTTTATCAGATATTCCATGTAATCCCATGATTTTAACCAGTTCTCAATCTCTTTATCTTCTTCATAAGCTTTTCGGCGTTTTCCTTCTTCATAAATTACTTTATAAAGAGCAGGACCTTGTCCCCAAAGTAATCCAACTTGTTTTTCAATAACTCCGGGCGTTACATTAGCTTCATCAAGTATCTGCCTAAGTTCATCAGGGAAATTATTCGAGTCGCCGCGGGGAATAATATTAAAATCAGCAATGCGCAAAGGATTTAAAGGATGAGAAGAACTGCTGTCAAAACGCATTATACCGGGTTGAGCGACGTTATAAGTAGCTGCCGTCTCAAAATAATAACAGCCAACATCGCTTAAAACAAAAGAATGCCTTCCGGCTTTTGCAACTTTCATGTAAGTATAACTTTTTTTCCATTAAAAAACATAATCAGCGGTTGCCAGCAGTTACGCGGCAATTGTTGATCTTCGTCATAATAGAACAATTTAAAATCAGAGTAAGCAATTTCCTCATTAGAAGTCTTAGGCCGCAATCTGGCGCTTTTTACATTTCTTATTCCGTCAGTACTTCTTGTATCTCTATTATAAGTAGCATGAACAAATGAAAAGCTTTTTTTAGCCTTAGTTAGTTTCCGCATTTCTTCAATAGCCTGATACAAAGGAATTGTTTCCATGCTGCAAACATAAGTTAGAATTAAAATTTACGAAAGGACAGAAATATTAATCGGCGGGATGGCAGCAAGTTTTCTTTTTTAATCAACTTTTTATCTTTTCTTGCACTTAAAAAGAAAAAAAGTTGCTCTTTCTTTTTAAAAACATTAACATTTTACGTTTTTACAGAAAATTTATAAATTAAAATCTTTATTTTCTGCTACCTAACCTTTTATGTTGCTTTTTTAAAAGCAACAAACCCCAACAACAAACGACACGCTCTACCTTGAGAGGGCAATTGCAAGGGGTTGTATTGGCGGATATATGACAGAAAATGCCACCATATAAGTCGTGCGAAGCACACCTTTTAATTTTGCAACCATTATAAATGTTGGCTCAACTTTTATAATGTTAAACAAAAAAAATAATTGTAATCGGATTCAGTACTCATCTAATCGGATTGCAATTGCCTTATTGCGATAGGGATTGTAGCGGCATACTTTTTTATAATGGCAAAATAATAATACTGTATATAATATTGTCATATCTCGTATGGCTTATTATATACAGGTTTGTTGTGGGTTGCGAAGTAATCAAAGAATGTAGTGCAGTGTTAATGAAATGAGAGGATCATGCGGTACTATACTGCATGTCTCGAATGTAATGAAACGAAACGAATGAATTGTTTACTCGCAATGGATTAAAAAAGATACAGCATAAAGCCCGACCTATTTCAGGGGATCGCCCATATATTTAAGAAAGATTATCTTATTGTACTATCAGCAAAGCCAACTGTTTTCTTGTGTTTAACTAAATTCAAATATTTTTTTCTACACATTAAATATTTGAATGCATCACTCATATTAGTACTCTCCATTGGTAGTCTTAATAAAGGAAGTTTCTCACTCTTCTTAATCTTTTTAATAGCTCCCTTACTATCTTTCTCCATAGGCGCTAACCTTATACTGCTTATCAGTTCTTTACACTCATGTTTATCAATCATAAGGTCAGGTAACGATCTGTTATTACCCGACATCATTTGGTTCATAAGGTCGAACTCTTCCATGTGAGTAATATTCTTTTGTCCTATACTCATAAGTTTTACAGTCCATCCTGTGCTTGCACCTGCAGCATCCTTTTCAATTGCATTCTTTAATTGAGTAGCAGCATCCTGTTTTGCTTTAGCATAGTTATTTGCTGCACGGTCGTAATAGAGTTCAAGCATCTTATACTTATGCGGTTTAAAGAATTCAACATATTTATTTCCTAACTCTCTTAGCCATTCAGGAACCAACACATACATATCTTTTAAGCATCTGAATGTTTTTCCCTGATCCTGCCCTATAACCAAACTCATCATATTACCCATATCGAAACCGCCTTCCAAAGCCTGAGTATGCTTAATATATTTTAAGCCCTGGCTATTTTGTGAGATATTATCATTTAATCCAAACTGATCATAATAGTCGTAATTATAACCATCGGTATATATATTTTTATCTGAAAAATTCCCATAGAAACGAGCATCTTTACTGATTCCTGCATATATGGAGAGAAAAGCTGTTTTGAATTCTTCATAATTAGTCATATTACTCAGAAGATATTCAAATGTAAGAACATCAATATTGGCAAGACAACTGGCAATAAAGAACAATGTACTATCTTTACGAATAAAATTAAGTCTTTCTTTCCAGCGTGTTAATTTCCGTTGTATATTCTCAATAGTAACAGATGAAGCCTGCTGTTGTTTTGCCGTGTATAATTCAAATTCAATTTCATTAACAATTATTGCTGTATAAAAGATATGAACGATCTGTTTAGCATCCATTTCTTTTTTCATTTCCAAAATCCATGGATCATCTCCCTCAGAAGGATTAGGCATGTCAGTAAGAAATGTTTTTCCCATAAAGTGAGGGCAATTACGAAACTTGATATAATCACCGCGCAGGGTTGGAAGAAACTTTTTTAATTTTAATTCTTTTTGATATTTAGCTTCATCTCCGAACATATGTTGCACTGAAACGCCAGCTCCCATGGATGGACGATCAAGGCTTTTATTTAAAAATTTACAACCATTGAAAGTATGGATAGTATGTTTAAATTCAGAAGCAGGAGTATAAGGACGTGGCCAGTCTTGTGGCGGTTCCTTATCTACAACATAATGACCAGGAAGTGTGCCAACACGTTCAAGAAATTTATGTCGTTCCCATCCGGTGCGTAATTCAGGAATGATATTAGTAAGTAAATTTACATAAGTATCAGAAACAATCATGAATGTAGCGCGAGGCATTTCATAGATTATATCAATACTTCTTTTTGCTAATATATCAGTTGTTTTAGAAATTCCGCGACCGCCAATAACAAATAAGTCTTTAGGCTTAATAATATCAATCATCTGGGCAACCCAGTTGGAATAGCGTATCTGAAATTCTTCCGGAGATATTTTATTTTTCATCTATATATTCGATATCGGAAAAAGGAACGTCAAAAACATTACTTTCAAATTTACCAGTAGTTGCATCCCTGTGTAAGCGTTGCAATTCATCGGCAGGAATATCTATTAACTTATCAATAAATTTAGCTAATTTATTTCTGTCAATTTCAATTAAGCCAACATCCTTCGGACGCATAGAATAAAATGTAGGACGTTGATCATAGAAACCTGCAGGAACTTCCTGCGGTTTTTCTTTTCCTACACCACGCATTAATGCAGCTTCTTTTGTATATTTAAAATATTGGTCAAAGTCGTTTATTTCAAGCAAAACAGAAGCAACAACATCAAGTCGGTCAGCATAAATATTAGACCAGGCATCAGCTTTAATTTTTTTGTCCTGGTTAAAAAAATTAAGAGAATCATTAAAAAGTTCAATAGCTTTCCATTCCTTTACCTGAAAGGACTTTACCAAAGCATTAACGATAAAATTTTTATTATTCATTTTATCCCATAATGCCCGGACAAAGTCAAGTTGCTTGTAATATAATTCATCGGCCGGCGACATATCTTTACATTCGCCATTATTAACAAGAAGTTGAAGGCGATCTATATTCTTCAGTTCGTTTTGAATGAAGATCCTTTTTTTAGAATTTTCAATTTTCTGATAAAAAGATTCTTTTTTGTGGGTTTGATAAGCTGTGATATTACCTTTCTTAGCCGATTCGAGCAATGTCATATCCATTTCGGCATTGGCGATAAGTAAGCCACGATTGAAATGATAATAAACTTTAGACTCAGTGTCCGCAAATTCCTGCATGAATTCAGTTTCAGGAATACCAAGATATAAAGCTATTTTTTCAGGAGTATAATTGCATCCTGCAAGTTTTTCGATATCTTCAATTTGCTTTTCAGTTAATTCCATTAGTTATCCATTTAGCTCGAAAATCAAAAACCTGCTTACTGTTTAAGAAAATATATTGTTCATTCTTTACGTTCTCACTCCAGTTACCTGAGCCTTCAGCTATAAAATAATTATTACCAGTTTGCATTAGAGTAACTTTTGAATGATTCCAACCATAAATAATTCTGATATCACTCCTATTGTTAATCATAGATTCAAGATGATCCACAACTTTAGGTATTCTGAATTTAACCGAATCGCTGATCAGCATATCAACCTTTAGAATTTGTTTGCGGTCAACATACTTAATGAACGAATCAATAATTCTGGTTGTGATACTATAAGTTGATATAATCAAATGATCAATCTGCTTATGATATCTAATAATATAAGGAATAAAAGTGAAAGCGTTAAAACTATTAACAGTCCACAAAAAGAATATTTCCCTGTCAAGTGGAAATAAGCCATTAAGTTCTTTAAGACTTTCGACTTTTTGTTCATGTATATTTAAAAAATTCTCCCTGAGTATATCGCTACGGTCATCAGTATTAATTTCTGGCTTAGTAGCAATATCATTCAGGGAGAAGAAAGCCATTATTTTTTATTATCTTTTTTTAGGAACAATGCCAAGTCGTTTTTCAATTTTTTCTTTTCTGATCTCTAGTAATTGCAAGTTGTCCGACCATTCTTTTTGTTTTGGATCGCCCTTGCTTTTGCTGATTTTTGATTTAACTTTCGAGATATTACTCTTAGCATTATTCAATTCACTTACGAGTTCAGCGTTAGGCATGGCGTCAATTTCTTCCTGTAAGTTCTTTACTTTAAAGATCACATGCTTGCCAAGTACTTCTTTATTTTCTTTATAATAATTCAACTCATCCCATATTTCACGGTTCTCAATGAATTTTTCAACTACTTCTTTAACTGTGTCAAGTAATTCTTCTTCACCCTGAACGGTAAATAAAGTTTCGTGAGCGGCTTTATATGTTTCGTAAGCAGTTAGCATGTCTGCAACCAATATCTTTAATTCTGCAGGGCAATCTGCCTCTTTTAAGAAGGGAAATTCATCGCGCAACTTAATTGCTCTTTTAATATCTACCGGAACCTTTTTAGGATCATCTGTATAATTAAATTCATTTGCGATTTTTAAAAACTTCGTATGAACATCTCCACCAGCTGCCGGAATCAGGACATCTATTTTACTAAGAGCTTTTTTTATTGCTGGAAGATCTCCTAAAATTTCATAATTTTTAATTTCCATAAAAAGTAATTCAATTTCCTGTAATGGAGTTAATTTTACCGGAATAGTAACTATTTTTAATGGAACAACTGGATGCGCCAGAATGTTTTTTAATTCTAAAGCCGATATCCCAAGCATTTCACGAAATTCCTCGAAAAGAATTCCTTTCATGTAATCGCTTTCAGCCTGAACATTCAACTGTTTTTTTAGTGACATTTTTAAGCCGTGTTTATGATAGAGTTGAACTCCTTTTTCATACGTACGGTCAGTTTTTAAATAATCTTCGATTGCTTTTTTCATATTAATATAGATTTAAAATTAATTTGCAATTGCAAATATGCATAAAGGCAATTGCATACGAAAGGACGGAAAAAAGAAGAGCCTTACATTGTAGTAAGGCTCTTTAGAAAGGTTGTAAATATTATCGTTCAATTTTTCTAATTGTCCAACCAGTACCTGTATTAAAGATCTCAACGGAATTCCATTGGTATTCTAAGATAAGATATTTTTTACCATTGATAAGTTCCGAGCCATCGGCTTTAAGTACAACCGCTCCTGCGCCGGTATCATCTTTATTGGCAAAGAATATTTTGCCGGTTGTATAGGTTGCAGCAGCATCAAGAGTAAGCGTATCATTTGTAGCGCCTGTTGTAAACCCTATAGCAGCATCAGAAGCAGTAGCAGTATAATTAGCAGTTTTATGTTTATAATCTAATATATCAGCGCTTCCCTGAGCGCCGGTTGGGCCGGGAACTGTAGAAACCGCTCCGGTAGGTCCGGTTGCTCCAATAGAACCAGTTTCTCCAGTAGGGCCGGGAACAGTCGAAGCGGAGCCGGTTTGTCCAGTTACGCCCTGTGCACCGGTAGGACCTGTATTTCCATTAGGTCCAGCAACAATTGATGCCGCGCCGGTAGGTCCAACTTCCCCTGTAGGTCCTGGAACAGTAGAAACTGCACCCGTAGGACCAGGTACAGTCGATGCCGCTCCGGTCGGTCCGGTTGCTCCATTTGTACCATTACTCCCTGAAGCGCCTGTTAACCCTGTAGTCCCTTGAGCTCCTGTCGGTCCTATTGTTCCTGATAACTGAAATAAAGTATCTAATGAAACAACTTTAGGAGTGTGTTTAGGGTTATAAAAACTTAAACCGCCTTCTTTATCAATATAGATCATAACAGAATCGCTGCCGGACACCATAACATAACCAGCCTGTCCGTATGTATTAGCATTCTTCACAAGATAAGCATACATTTTAAAACCAGTGCCGGTAGTCGGAATAAATGATGTCATTTTATCAATAGGCTTGGGACCATCCTGCGCATAGCATAATGTCCCGCAAAATATGCCTATCAGTGCAAGTATTAAAAATTTTGTTTTCATGATAAATTTTTTAATTAATAATTAATTTTAAAAAGATCCAGTCATCCTGAGTTTATCGAAGGACGACTGGATTTAAAGATATTTTAAGACCTTGAAATTTCAATGAATTTATAGGTACTTACGCCGTTTTTAAATGCTTTAAAGGTGATCTGTGATCCTGCTAAAGCATTCCATGTTGTTCCGCTTGCCAGTTCAAAATCATTGGCAGATGTAATTATAGAAGGATAAGTTCCGCCGGAACCAAGCAAGGTATAAAATGCGCCATCAACAGGGTTATCCAGTTTGGTTATAGTAACAGCCGAAACAGAACCATCGGTAAGTTGATATTGACCTTCGCCTGCAGCTACAGATGGAGTAACATCATCAGCAGCTATAGTACCCATTACAGCAGCAAGAGTTAATGTGCCATTGTATATTGCAATATCATAGCCTTTACCTGTGCTTTCAAAAGTAAATTCAGAAGAATTTTCATCTTTTGTATCTTTACTGTCAAAGTTCATTTGTAAAGGTTTACATGGAGAACCGTATAAGTCCATAGTACTGTCTGAACATTTACGATCTATAATTCCGATATTTTTATTCATCCAGTTAAAACGGAATTCACGAATTGCCTGTGTAGAACCCGGGTGATTGAATTTAACACCCTGTATAATACCTTTATTATCAGGATCGCCGGAAGTTTTAGCTGAAGTTTCAATTTTATGCAGCGTGGCATATACTTCGATCATATAAGCGCCTGCAGAAAAAGTTAAGGGACCTGTTATTACAATACCCTTTGAATCTCTTGTGTAACCACCTGTTACATCATCCCAGTCGAATAGAACTACTTTATCTTTATGGTCGCCACCTATACCAACAGTTCCGGCTGGTTTTGTGACGCTAACATTTACGTATAATGCCATTACACCGCTAATAGTCGGAAGAAAAGAAGTGGCAAAAATACCTGCCTGGCATATATGAGGAAGTATGTCATAATTACCAATCATAACATTAGTTCCGATTGTACTAGCGAAAATATTCCCGAAACAAATTGAGAATACTAAGCTTGTCAATAACAATAATATAGTTTTTGTTTTCATGTATGTTACTTTTTAAAAATTATTTAATGAATTAAAAGAATTTAGAAAAAGTCCCGTCCCGATAGCTATCGGGAGGGACCCCTTATTTTTTATCCACGAGATATTTCGTAGAATTTATCATCAACTTTGGATTTTACAAGAGTTATCCATGTACCAAGGCTT
>Ga0247841_10004274_pt1 | contig 24837 bp, 23 predicted proteins | sample LaCruzMarch2015__2_FD_192410 | JGI IMG/M metagenome (GOLD analysis project Ga0247841, IMG submission 192410) | Freshwater microbial communities from meromictic Lake La Cruz, Castile-La Mancha, Spain - LaCruzMarch2015_18m | ecosystem: Environmental > Aquatic > Freshwater > Lake | place: Spain... | reverse complement strand
CAGCGCCAGACGGCTCTCCTTTCCAAGCGATATTTTGGCCGCCGCATCGGTGATCTTGCGCGTGACGAACTCGATGCCACGCAGTGGTGATTCGTGGTTGAACATGATGCCGTTGCAGATATACATACTGTAGCTGTCGCGGTAGATCCTGGACATCCAGTGGGCATACAGCTTGGCCGCGGCATAGGGGTTGGCCGGCCGGAAGGGCCGGCCTTCGTTACACGCGCCGCCATCCCCGGGACCGAAGAGGTCGCGCGTGGAGGCCTGAAATATCCTGGCCTGCGGGGCAGCCTGCCGGGCTACCTCCAAAAGACGCGCCAGACCCAACCCGGTTACATCGCCGCATTCAACTGGACGCTGAAATGATGTGCCGGGCGCGCTGTGCGCAGCCAGGTTATAGATCTCGCCGGGACTGCTGCGCCTGACCGCCCTGAGTAACGCTTCAGCGTCTGTCATATCAGCCTCAATAAGGCTGACCTTATCGTATATGCCAAGGTAATACAGCCGCCAGCAGGCCTTCTCATCCGTGCTGAGGTCCAGGCCGAATACCTCGTAGCCTTTCTCCACCAGCAGTTGAGACAGGTAGGCCCCGTCCTGACCGCCTACTCCCGTTATCAAAGCCCGTTTCGCCATAGCTGTTTTCAATACGCCGTTATGCGCGTTATCATATCACGAGGGCCTTAAAAGGAAAACCCGCGTACAGGATATGCCGATCCATATTACCCCTGAAGCACGTAACTTGAATTCCCGCACTGTTTTAGCTATGCTGATAGCGTTGACGAAGATAGATATACGGCAGAGGCGAGGTGTTCTTATGCATATGACATATATATATAAGGTATATACGGCAATATCTTTAACCCTGCTGCTGCTGCTGGTTTGCAGCTGCAGCGCCGGGCCGACGGATTTGGCCCGGCAATTCAACCTGGAGGCGCCACAGCTCAACGGAGTCAGCTATTCTCTGGTTAGCGCCACCCCGGACAACTTCATAGCCGACCTCACGCTCAGCATCTATAATCCCAACTCCCTGACCGTCGGGCTGTCCGGCCTCAACTGCGTGGCTTTTGTTAATGGAGTCAAGGCGGCCGATATCACGCAAACCGAGCCTGCCTCGCTGGCGGCGCGCCGGGACAGCACGGTCAAATTGAGGGCGTCGGCCCCTGGCAACCAGATCGGGCCCTGCCTGGCCGGTCACATCAGCCGGGGTGAGTCCAGCACTCTATCGCTGACGGGGACGGCCTATATCGGATTCGGCTGGCTGTCGCTCCCCTACAACTTCAGCTTGGAACGCCCGCTCAAGACCGATTTGCTCAACTATAAAAAGCTGGACGGCGAGAAGTCGCTGCCCCTGCCGGGGCTGTACGTGACCGGTCTCAGCTCACGCTGGGGCACTATCGGACCCAGTAGCCTGCAGGTGCTAAGCAATGTATGGGTGGCCAACCGCAGCAAGGATACGTACGCACTCTCCACCACGGGGTACGAGGTGCGCGGCAACGGCATCAGCCTCGCGGAGGGCACGGTGGGCAACAGCGGCGCCTCCATCGGCCCGGGATCAAGTACGGTCTGGGTGGTAAACACGATCAGGACGCAGAATATCGCCCCCTGGCTGGCAAGCCACCTCAACCGCGGCGAGGTAACCTCACTCGAGTTGAACTTCAACCCCGGCTCCAGCGTGGAAACACCAAGGTATAAGATACTTTTAGACGACCGCACCTACCAGGCCGATATACACACCAGCCTGGCCGGCGAGTTAGCTCAACTGGGGAACAATTAACAGGCCGATGCAATCAAATACCCGGCTCCTGAACGGCCGCGTTAACCTCTTCCCCTACTGGCTGGACCTGGTGGCACTGACCGCGGCCGAGGTGCTGACGGTCTACCTCCAGCTCATGGCGGGCGTTATCTGCCACGGCATACTGCTGGTGGTCTTCATCGTCCAGGCGGCCCTGGCGCCGGACCGCGCGCAGCGCAACCTCTTCATGGTGCTCTGCCTGGCCCCCCTCATACGCATACTCAGCCTCTCCATGCCGCTGGCGCCCATACCGCAGATCTACTGGTACCTGCTCATCTACGGCCCGCTGCTGGCGGCCACTATCATGGTCATGCTCAATACGGGCCTGGGCCCGCGCGACGTCGGACTGGTCAGCCGGGGATGGCCGCTGCAAATCGTGCTGGGCGTCACGGTCGGCCTGGGGCTGGGCGTGCTGGAATACGTCATACTCAAGCCCGTGCCACTGACAGCCAGCTTCACCCTGCTGGGCGTGCTGGTACCGGCGGTTATCCTGATACTTACTACCGGCTTCGTGGAGGAGCTGATCTTCCGCGGCGTGATGCAGACACTCTCGGACAGGGTGATGGGATTATGGAGTGTACTTTATGTCAGCCTGATATTCGCGGTGCTGCACATCGGTCACTACTCGATGCTGGACGTGGCCTTTGTTTTCCTGGTGGCGCTGCTCTTCACAGCCATGGTAAAAAAATCAGGGTCACTCGTGGGAGTGACCCTTGCTCACGGCATTGCCAATTCTATGCTCTACTGCGTTATGCCCTTTATCCTACCCTAAGATCTCGAATACCTTGAGGGCAACTATGACGGCGAAACTCACAACCAGAGGTATGATGCTGATATTAAGGCACCGGCTAACCAGCCTCTGTCGGCCGCCGTCGGATGCCCCCACCAGCTCCTTGGTGGTCAGCAGGCCGATAAGCAGAAGGACGGCAAAGATGGTAATGCCCGCACCGATGCCCATCGCAGCTATGCTGGTGATGCTCGTAATTGAAGTTACGGTTGTGATCGTACTAACGGTTACGGTCGATACCATTCATCTCTCCGTCGTTTAATACCTATCCGACCTCGTGATCGTCACCCTCATACTCGTCTTCAAGTCTCGCCGCCGATTTTAATCCGGGGTAACGTTGATAAAATAAAGAGAGGGGGACGGCAAATGCCGTCCCCCTCCATCTTGAGGCAGAGGTCGCCGGGCTATCAGTTACAATTTGTTTTTTTTGATGATCACAAAATCCTGGAATATTAACAGTTCGCTCGCTAAGTACTTTGACATAGCTCAGACATGATGCTAGTATACGAAGGATACTTGCATGTAGATATAGTTGAAGCGGTCGCCATCGAATAAGGATTTAGGAGAGGTTGTTAGCATGGTAAAGCAGGTTATTTCCCCATCTTTAAGCAAGCGTTATTCAAATCTGTATACTGCCAGAATAACCAATATTGCGGTGTTGATATTGCTGGTATTGTCGTGCTTTTTACCTGTCCTGGTTAATCCCGGGGTTGTCTATGCTGACGATATATTTATTAAGCTGCCCAACCCGGCAATATTGCCCGATGGTGGCAAAGGGTTGAGCGTAGCTTTCAGCCACGATTCCACTTACCTGGCGGTGGGTCACTATTCCATCCACCGTGTCACCATCTACAAGCGGAGTGGTGATACCTTCACCAAGCTGGCCGATCCGGACATCCTGCCCGCTGGTGAAGGGAATGGCGTAGCCTTCAGCCACGACTCCACCTATCTGGCGGTGGCTCATACCACCAGTCCATATGTCACCATATATAAGCGGAGCGGCGACTCATTCACCAAGGTGGCTAACCCAGACATTCTGCCCACTGGAAATGGGATGGGAGTAGCCTTCAGCCACGACTCCACTTATCTGGCGGTGGCCCACAATACAAGCCCCTATGTCACCATATATAGGCGAAGCGGCGACTCATTCACCAAGTTGGCCAACCCGGCCATCTTGCCCGATTCCAGTGGGAATGGAGTAGCCTTCAGCCACGACTCCACCTACTTGGCGGTGGCTCATGGCAGCAGTCGCTTTGTCACCATATATAAGAGAAGCGGTGACATTTTTACCAAGCTGGACGACCCAGCGGAACTTCCTCCTCCGTATGGCACGGGAGTGGACTTCAGCTACAATTCCACATACCTGGCGGTATCCAGTTTTATTAATAGCCCCTACATTACTATTTACAAGCGGAGCGGTGATACCTTCACCAAGTTGGCCAACCCAGCGACACTTCCCGGTGTTAATGGCCAGGGAGTGGCCTTCGACCACAACTCTACTTATATGGCGGTGGTTACTTACGGACCTGTTTGGCTCACCATATACAGGCAGAATGGCGACACTTTCACCAAGATAGCTAACCCGGCCACCTTGCCCGCTGGTGAAGGGAATGGCGTAGCCTTCAGCCACGACTCCAGCTACATGGCAGTAGCCCATGATAACGCCCCCACTATTACCATATATAAGATAGTGGCCTCACCGGCCTTTGTATCAGCAGCCACCAACGCAGCAGGAACCACTATTACTATCACATTCAACAAGAGCATGGCCAATCCCGCCGGCAAGCAGGGCCAGTTCACCTACAGCGTCAACGGCGGCGCGGCCCAGAGCTTCTCGGCTGCAGCCCTGAATGCCGATAACACCAGGATCGACCTGACATGCTCGGGAACCGCTATCGCCTTCGGCGATACCGTTACTGTCAGCTACACCAAAGGCACCGTGCTGGCCGCCGATGGCGGCGTACTGGAGAGCTTTACCAACCAGGCGGTGACTATACCGAACCCTGCCAGGGCGATTACCGCCTTCTATTTCAACATGTTGACACCGCCCGTTATCGGGGTAGTCGATGAAGGCGCTAAGACCGTTGCCCTGACTGTTCCTTTTGCCACCGATGTCACCACTCTCGTGCCGACCATCACTATCACCGGGGCATCAATTAACCCGGCGAGCGGAGTCGCAAATAATTTCATAACCCCACAAATATATACAGTTACTGCCGCCAATGGCTTGACCCAGGCTTACACGGTAACGGTAACGGTTACTGCCAACCCATTCATAGGCACGGGAGGGCAGACATCACACGGCGGTGGGTCTGGATCTGGAACCGGCACTACATCCACGACAACGCAAACTGTATCGCTTACCAATATACAGACTCAAAGCGCCAGCCTCTCGGCCAGGACAGTCACGCCGGGCACGCCCGTCACAGTGACAGCCGACGTAATCAATAAGGGCACGGGCAACGGCACCAAGAAGGTCATGCTGTATGTCAACGGGCAGGTTGAATCAACGCAGGGCGTGGCTGTAAACAGCGGCAGCTCCTCTAAATTGACCTTCAACTTATCCCGCAGCGAGCCGGGCGAATATGACATCTACGTGGATGGCGTTCCTGCCGGCAGCTTCAAAGTGGAGATGATGACGGGGAACGACGTCTTACTAATAATCAGCGCCGTCCTCATAGCCACCGCTTTCCTGTTCGGTTTGGTCATGCTCCGGCGCAAGCAGGCCGCTGGTTGATATTGACCGACCACTTTAGAACACAACGCAATTAATCCGGGTAACACCGTGAAATAAAAGAGGGGGACGGCATTTGCCGTCCCCCTCTTAATTATCTGTGGGTTACTGTTAGTTCAGCTTCTTGACCACCCGGACCACCTGGACAATCAATGCAAAGATATCTTCTTTCTTTTTGTAAGGGGCTATCACCATGCGGTCACCCTCCATCTTGAGACAGAGATCGCCTGACGCCGGTTCCATGTCTTTACCGCAGATAATGATGTCACCCCTGTGGACAATATTACCGTACTCCAGGTCGCTGGATTTAATGCCTATCAGCTTCATCTCTTTACCTCCGCTTAAGGCCAACTCCCTCGGCACAAAGACATATTCTATTATCTGCCTGCTGTCGATCGCCGCGTAAACCGGAACTATGGCCGGCAGCGACAACTGCAGTTCATTCATTATCTCATAGGGTGTTTTCCTTAGCAAATCATCCCTGGGCCCCTTCTCAAGCACCAGGTTGCTCAGCTCGTTGATGGGTACCTTGAGGGAGCGCGATAGCTTGTTTAACGATGTTAGGGTGACCGACTTGTAGTCTCCCTTCTCTATGCGGCAGATAAACGAAGCGGACAGGTCAGCCAGCTTGGCCAGTTCAGCCTGTGATAATCCCCTTTTTGTGCGGGTCTCTTTTACATATTCACTTAACATAGCTCTATTCCACTCTCCACCTGACTGTAAATTTACCGTAGTAAATATTTTCTACAAACCGGTAAAAAGGTCCGAAAACCTATTGATTTTAGTAAATTATTCGTTTAATATAGTAAAAATGAAACTACAGGCTGAGCTTTACAGGATAATGCAGCAGGAAAAATTGACCAATGCCAGGCTGGCATCCAAGCTGGGCATCTCGCCGTCGATGCTGTGCCTGGTGCTGATCGGAGATAAAAAACCGGGGCGCCGATTCCTGCAGGGGCTGGCCACGCATTACCCCGATATATGCCTGAAATATTTACGGGACCAAACACCGGCCCAACCGCAAGGCGGTTAGGAAAGATGAACTTGAAACACTCTTTAACAAGACGGCATAGCCCTTTACCCGGAAGTGACTTTACTAAAGTCAATACCGGCATTACAGCGGGGCGGATCCCCGCAGGCTGACAAGTGTGAGATCCAACGGTCCCGGGCCTGCGACCTGGCGGGGGTGGCCCGGGAGCCGCGGAAATAAACAGTAGGAGGTTTTTCATGGACGGTAATGAATACATGGTGGGACTGGTACCTGCTCTTATTGCCGCTTTCATAATTTCCGCTTTCATTGCTGCCTTTTCAATAGTGGGCTGGGTGTTGTCACTATGATAAAAAAATTAACTTCCATAAAAATCGGCGTCCTGGAATTCCTGTACAAGTTCCTCCTGGTACTTTTCGTTATCATGCCGGTATGCTTGGGCGGATGCTTCTGGATAGGGGTGCAGGCTGACGCTGCACTCAATATCCACTTATTGAAGTTCATCATGCCGTTCGTCGGTTCACTGGTAGGATTGTTCTTCACCGCCCTGCTTCTCCAGGCCGGGCACAAGGAGGTAGCCCCCGCCATAGCCGAAGAGCCGGCCAAGCCGTACTCCGAAAGCCTGGTCACCAGCCGATCGGAGATAATCGACACGGCATTACAGCCGAAACCGTCCATACCGCGCGCCGGATTGGTTTCACCATATACTCTGCAGGGAGGTAAATAGGACATCTCATTCCTCTACCGGGTAGCCGGCATCTGCCCAGGCGCCGAAATTGCCCTTGAGGGCGTATACATTCTTAAAACCTGCGTCCTTAAGCAGGCCGGCGGCTGACAGGGGGGCACCCGTCCAGTGGCTGTAGACTAAATATGTCGCGTCCTTGTCCAAACCTGATATCGCCGCTGGTAAGGCATCTTTTGAATAATTAACTGCGCCGGGCAAGTGGCCCTTATCGTAAAAACGGTGCGACAGATCTATAACGACCACGTCAGTAGACTCATCGAGCAGTGTTTTGGCTTCCTGGGGAGTAAGCCACAGCGGTGAGACATCTGACGTGGTTCGTTTGAATGCGTAGCCTGCCATCACCACCGCCACAACTGTGAAAAAGATCGCGTAGAATACCATTGCCTGTGACGCTTTCATTGATGTGCTCCTTTTCCTTATTTCCGGAGTCTCGACCTTTGATGCAAATGCTGCTTCAAGTTCCGGGACCACTTTCCCCTTGACGGCCGGACCGGCTGAGGCCGGCCTTTAGATTGAACTTGTCTGAACTATTTACACTGCGCAAGCAGAAAATCCTTCTTTATAAGCCCTACTTGTCTTTATTAAAGTAAATCATACGAACTCCTTGGAAACATCCGTTTGAGCGTTTATTTTTTTACAAAAATCATTAAGGAAAAGGCGTACCGCAAAATGCTTAGTCCGGGCAAGGGTTTACATTATTTACCTTATTAAATCGGATTTATCGTAGCTATTCCGGGTTTATACGACGTGACCATTTGCCGCAGTAACGCGCCGCAAAAACGGGCCGGGGCGGCCCGGGACATCCGCTGAATTTACGGTTTCATGCAGTATTGTAAATACCGCAGTCCGGAGGAAAATAGGCTTGGCCTGTTTCAGATTTGAATGAAGGGCTGCTCTGCCCGCTAAAAAAGGTACATGTTCTCCGCTTCCCTGAGCAGGGATTCACGGAAACGCGGATGGGCAATATTTATTATGTCAAGAGCGCGGTCCCTGGTCGATCTCCCCTTCAGGTTGACGACCCCGTGCTCGGTCACCAGGTAGTGCACGTCCATCCTGGGCGTGGTTACAACCGCGCCGCTGTCCAGTCTCGGCACTACCCTGGATACCTGCCCGCTTTTAGCCGTTGAATAGAAGGCCAGTATGGACTTCCCGCCTCTGGAGTTGTACGCCCCGCGCACGTAATCGAGCTGGCCGCCCGTGCCGCTGTACTCGGACCCCCCCAGGAACTCGGCATTACACTGACCAAGCAGGTCCACCTGTATTATGGAGTTGATGGACACCATGTTATCGTTCTGGGCGATGACAGCCGGGTCGTTGGTATAGCTGACAGGGTAGCTCTCCATGCTGGGATTATTATGCATGAAGCGGTACATGGGGCCGGTACCCTCAGCCACGGTAAAAACGTGCTTGCCGGTATGCAGGTTCTTTCTGCGGCCGGTGACCACGCCCTTCTTTATGAGCTCGACCATGGCCGGGCCGAAGACTTCCGTATGTACGCCCAGGTCTTTGTGTTTGACCAGCTTCATGGCGATCACATTGGGCAGCCCACCGAAGCCGAGCTGCAGAGTCGCCCCATCGGGCACCAGCCCGGCCACCAGCCTGCCGATGGCATCATCCTCGGGCCTGGGTCCGGGCCACTTGAACTCGATCAGGGGCGACGTGTGCTCGACAACGGCATCCACCTCGGAGATATGCAGCAGCGAGTCGCCGAATACGCGCGGCTGGTTCTTATTCACCTCGACGATCAGCCGTTTGCAGCACCTGGCTACGGTGGAAGTATAGTCGTTGGCAGTCCCGAAGCTGAAAAAACCCGACCGGTCCATGGGTGAAACCATGGTGACGGTGACGTCTATATCGAGGTTATCTCGCATCAGCCGGGGCACCTGGTGAAAATGGTTGGGCACGTAATAGTTCAACCCCACTTTGACCGCCGAACGTGAGGCTTTGCTGACGAACCAGGAAAAGGCCTCTACGCAATCGCTGAGGTCAGGGGAGAGAAGGCTATTTGACACAATCGCCGTCGGAAGAAGGGAGTGTACCTTGAGGTCCCTGAGGTCGCCCGCGCGCAGCCGATCAGCGATAGCTTGAAGAAGGGCGGGCGGCTCGGCGGCGGCCAAACCGTGGACGATGGTGCTGCCGTTTTTAATGAAGCTTACCGCCCGCTCAGGCGTGGTAAGCTTTCGCCTGTACTCTGATTTAGACGTCAGCATATGGTCAGGCACTGAAGCCGGCGCAGGCCGCAGCCTCGTCCTCAACGATGTTGAAAAGCTGCGTGAACCCCGCGATATCAAAGACCTCCCTGACGTTGGGCTTCATGCAGCACAGCCTTATATCCCCCTGTTGCTTGCGCACCTTTTTAAGCTGGGACAGGAAGACGCGCAGGCCCGAACTGCTGATGTACTCCAGGCCCTCCAGGTTCAATACTATCTTCACCTTCCCGTCGCCGACCAGCTCATCCAGCTTTTTCTCAGCCTCTGCGGCGCTGTAAGCGTCCAGCCTCCCGCCAATGCTGAGTACGGTCACGTCACCCGATTTTCTTTCGGCCAAATCCAATGTGGCCTCCTTTTATCCGTTAATATTTATTAGACGCCTTCCACGCTGGAAAGCACCCTCTCGAACCTGGCCAGCCCATCGTCTATCACGGCATCGGTATCGGCCATGCTTGTGTATACACGCGAGCCGGCCAGTGTGATCAGTCCGTTGGCCATGTAGGCCGCGCCCATCTCCTCGATCATGTGCTTGCGCGGATTCATCTCTTTCAAAAGCTTCAGCGGATTTCTGAAGTCGAGCAGCATCACGGCTGAGGTCTCAAGGTGTACGATCGAGCCCTGGTTATATACTACGAAAGGCAGCTTGTAGCGGTCAATTATGGCCTGCAGGCCCTTGGTAAGCCGGTCGCCCGCCCTGCCCGCAAGCACCGGCGCGTTGGTGCGCTCCATCTCGAGCAGGCTGAAATAGCCCGCCGCGCAGGATAGCGGATTGGCCGAGAGCGTCCCACCCACGTAGGCGCGCTGACCCGAAGCCCCGCCTATGCCGGCGGCAAAACATTGTATTATATCGGCCCGGCCTCCCACACCGCCGGCCATGGGATAGCCGCCGGCAACGCACTTACCGAAGATGGTCAGGTCGGGCTTTACATTGAAATAGCCCTGCGCTCCACCCATACCCAACCTGAACCCGGTGACCACTTCATCGAAGATAAACAGCGCACCAAACTCGTTGCAAAGCTCCCTTACCTTTTTATTAAAGTCGAAGGGCACCGGCCGGGTTCCGCTTTCAGGCCCCACCGGCTCCACTATGACGGCGGCCGTCCCGCCGAAGAATCGGTTCCTGACCAGCAGGCGCTTCAATGCGCCCAGGTCATTGGGGAAGAACTCCTGGGTCTGCGAGCAGGCGCCGGAGGGGATGCCCTTGGCCTCCATCCTCCCCGTGCCGGGTATGTGCATGCCGTAGACCATCTGGTCGCTCCAGCCATGATAGGCCCCACCAACCTTGATGACCTTCTTCTTCTTGGTGAAGGTCCGGGCGGCGCGGATGGCCGCCATCACGCTCTCGGTGCCGGAGCCCAGCATGCGGAACATCTCCACGTTGGGCATGAAGCGGTTGATCAGCTCGGCCAGCTTCAACTCATATACGTGAAACAGCCCTGTCACCGGCTCGCATGTCTGCAGCAGATCAATGATCTTATCGCGCACCGGTGCGTAGTTGTTGCCCAGCACGATGGGACCGCCGGCCTGCAGAAAGTCGGTGTAGCGGTTGCCGTCCACATCCCACAGGTATGCCCCCTCCGCTTTTTCTATGGCGATGGGGAAGGGATGGTTGAAGGCCAGGTTATGCTGGACACCGCCTGGTATGAACTTCTTGGCTTCATCCGTGAGGGCCTTCGAGCGCTGGCACTTTAACTCGAAATAATCGAGGTATTCCTTCATTTTCTCGGGCCGCACCCTTCTCATGGGCTGGCCCACCAGGGCATACAACCGCTTGTAAACGTCATCTACATCATGGTATTGAGAAATGGCGTAACGCTGTTCTTCAGTCATAGTTGTCCTCCCGGCAAAAACGATCTATGGGGATTACTCCCCCGCTTTGCCGTATATGCGCTATAAACCTTTCTTGAACGGATCGGCCCACAGCTGGACCGAGGCCGCCAGCTCCTTGTGCGTCTTGGCATACTCTTCCAGGGAAATGCCCTTCATGGTAGCGTCTATGGCCTGGCGGAAAGCCTTGCCGCCGGCGACGGGGCCCTGCGGGTGCGCGTGAATACCACCGCCCGAGCCGATGACGATATCGTTGCCCAGGTCCTGCATGACCTTGGGTACCATGGTGGGGGTTATGCCGCCGGACGCCATGGGCCAGGTGGGCTTCAACTGATACAGCGGGTATGTGAGGTTCCTGGCCACCAGGTCGAATTTGTCCCCGATTACAGGCGCCTTGCCGTACGGCGCCGGTATGACCACGATGTCGGCGCCGGCCAGCCGCGGGAATTTGCCCAGCACCAGATGCGAGCTTATGCCGTGCAGCGGCGACATGTAAAGTGCGCCGGCAACGTCCATGTGGGCCAGGATGGGCACGTTGATCTTGGGGTCCTCCGCGATGGCTTGCAGCACAGTCAGGCCGACAGCCACGTAGTTTAGCATGATGGCATTGGCGCCCAGCTCCACCGCCCTCCTGGCATTCTCGAAAACCTTGGGGACGCTGTCGCTTATATTCACGGTGTAAAGGGTGTGTTCGCCCGTCTCCTCAAAGAGCTGCTTCTCTATCTGCATATAGCGCTTGACACGGCCGGCCATGGAATTGAACGAGGCGTCGGCTATCAGTTCATCGTCCTTGATAATGTCGCACCCGCCCAGCGCGGCCTTCTTGAAGAGCTCGGCCCCCACCTCCAGCGGGTAACCCGTGCAGGGCTTGACCATATTGTTGAGCAGTGGGCGCTTCTTTACGCCCAGCAATTTGCGTACGCCGTCGATGCCGAACTTGGGCCCCTTGAAACCGGCCACGTATTTTTTGGGGAACCTGACGTCGACCAGCTTGATCTGGCCGGCCATCGATATGTTGCCGACCACGGCGGTCAGCATCATGGGAATCTGCGAGCCGATATTCACGAAGGGGAAGGCTATCTGGACAAACCAACTCCTCTCCTGCAACCCGGCCGGCAGGCCGAACTCGTAGTCGGGCAATTCGTAAACCCCGATCACCTTGGCCACGTGCTGCCTTCGCACCTCGGGAGTCTCACCAGGAACAGCCACCCAGGTGCCTGTGCTCTGCTCTACAGCCAGGAAAGGCGCCACCTTGGCCATGGGCAATCCGGCGGGACCTGTGGTAATGTAGGTACCAATAATATAGTCGTCGTAATCCACACCGTCGGGCAAAGCCAAAGGCTGGCTCAGCATATCTTCTGTCTTCATGTTATCCTCCTTTATTTATACCTGTTCGCAACGATCTTTGTTTATCCTCGTGTAAAAGCCCTTCAGATCCGTGTAGAGCTCCTTGTACCGCGTATAGAGGAAGCCGTATACCTCGCGATTGGCTGCCCGCGGCTCAAACACGATATCTGAGGACACGATATTCTTCAAACTCTCGAAGTCCTTATATATGCCTAACCCCACCGCCGCCGTCATGGCAGCACCAACGGCCCCGGCCTCCTGGGGGTTGCGCACGGGCTCGATCCTCTTGCCGGTCACATCCGCCAGTATCTGCATCCAGGGATGGCCGAGGGCGCCTCCCCCGATGACGCGCAGCGACGGAAGAGGGAACTTGAACTGCGTCTCAATAACCTCGATTATCCACCTCAAGTTATAGGCCACGCCCTCGTAAACCGCCTTGATCATGTGCTCGCGTGTATGCTCCGGGACCAGGTTGACGAAGCCCGAACGGATAAAAGCATCAGCGACCGGAGCCCTCTCGCCGTACATCCAGGGCATAAATATAAGGTAATCGGACCCGGCCGGCACCTGTTCTACCTTGCTGTCCATAAAACCGAATATATTGGACATCGTGGGATCGGCCTTTTCCAGCCTGCACATCTCGTCGCCCAGCCACCTGAGGCAGCCGCCGGCCAGCTCCATCTGCCCCAGCAGGAGGATCTTGCCGGGATCGGCGGACTGCGTGCTGACGACACCGCTCTTGCCGTTGGGCGTTTTCCGCGTCACTACACCTACCCAGGCCGAGGTGCCCATGCTGATATGCCCATCTCCCTCGCCCATGGCGCCGGAACCTACTGCCGCGGATTGAATGTCGCCGGTGCCCCCCATGACGGGTGTGCCCGGCAGCAAACCCATCAGCTCGGCAGCCTCCCGGGTCAACTCTCCGATTTTATCCGTCGAGCGGCAGAGGGGTGTCAGCTTTTTAGTGTCGAAACCGACGTATTTAAAAATAGCTTCCAGCCAGGTCTTTTTCTTAAGGTCCAGCCCAAAGGCCGAAGCGTTGCTCCAGGTCATCAACATTTTGCCCGTACATCGATAGTTCAGGTAGCCGCTTACATCCAGGAAATACTTCATCCTTTTATATACGTCGGGCTCGTTCTTCTTCAGCCAGAGGAGCTTGGGTATCCCGTCCTTGCCCGTGATGGAAGCGCCGGCTATGGCGGCAAAAACAGTGGGGCCGAGGAATTTGTTCATGACCCACCTGGCTTCCTCCGGTGCCCTGCTGTCCAGCCAGATAATGCCGGGCCTGAGCGCAACCCCTGCGTCATCCATGGGTACTATGCCTATCAACTGTGACGCATTGACGACGCACAGTATATCGGAGGGGGATACACCAGTCTCGGCCATCAGCCGCTTGGTTGAACCGGTCATGGCCTTCCACCAATCTTCCGGGTCCTGTTCAGCCCAGCCAGGCTTGGGATACTTTATCTGATAGGGACTGACGGACCTGCCGTGTACTCCCCCTTCCGTATCCACCAGTACCGCCTTGTTATTGCTGGTGCCGACGTCATGCGCAACTATGTACTTTGCCATATATCCTCACCCCCCGGATTATTTGGTATTGTTGTTAAATCGCCGCCGATGTGAACCGTACAATATCATACACACTTATCTCTTTGGAATCAACAGCTACACGTTCGTAAAAGACCGGTTTTTAAGCTAAAATCTGGACCGGAACCGCTTACCATGAAAAGGCATGATCCGATAGCACGCCGCAGGTACGATTCGCTCTATAAATCGGGCGAACTGAGAGAAAGGGCTGAAAAGCTGAATAAACGCCTGGCCGAATGCGACATCTGTCCGCGTTCGTGCCGCGTAAACCGCCTGGAGGGCAGCGGCGGCTTTTGCAGGTCTGGGAGGCTGGTATCGGTGGCCAGCCGCTGCGCCCACCACGGTGAGGAGCCCACCCTTTCCGGGACGAGGGGATCGGGGACCATATTTTTCAACAGCTGCAACCTGAAGTGTATCTACTGCCAGAACAGCCAGATCAGCCAGGGATACAGCAGCCTCTCCAAACAGGTCGACAGCCGCGGCCTGGCCGGTATGATGCTGTACCTGCAGGACGACCTACACTGCCACAATATCAACCTGGTCTCGCCGACCCATTATGTGCCTCAAATCGTGGAGGCCGTCTGTGAGGCAGTCCCACTGGGGCTGGATATCCCCATCGTATACAACACCAACGGCTTCGACTCCGTAGAGACGCTGTCGATGCTGGACGGCATCGTCGATATCTATCTGCCGGATATCAAATACGCTTCGGATAAATGGGCTTACAAATTTTCCGGCGCACGGCAGTACGTCAAGCACAGCAGACTATGTATATTGGAGATGTACCGCCAGGTTGGAAACCTGAAAACAGACGACAAGGGAGTGGCTCAAAGCGGCCTGATAGTCAGGCACCTCATACTGCCCAACAGGCTATCGGGAAGCGCCGATTCATTGAAATGGCTGGCAACGTCCGTATCCCGGAATGTAACCCTGAGCATCATGGCGCAATACTATCCGTGCCATCTTGCGCCGGATGAGCCGCTGCTCGCGAGGAGAATTACAGCAGGCGAGTACCGCGAGGTCGTGGATACTATGACGGGGCTTGGAATGGAGAATGGCTGGCTGCAGCAACTGGACTCGGCGGAGCATTATTTGCCGGACTTCCATCGCGAAGGCCACCCCTTTTCCGGGTAGGGAACGGCCTACATCCTGTCTTTCAGGTCGCTCCTGAAAACTGCCCGCTTTACGTTGCCGCCCGCCTTGCCCCAGATCTCCTTGATGCGGGGTATATACATCAGGATCGGCACCAGGGTCACGAAAATGCTGTAGACAAACAGCCCCGTATCCTTGTACACGAACCAGGCGATCAACCAGAACACAATAAAGGATATAGCATAGGACAAAGTGGGCCAGCGGGTTATGGCCATAAGAAGCAGAAACGACCCAAGGTATATTAGGTCGCCCAGCGGTATGGGGAACTTAACGGTCCCAATATCGACCCAGTTGATCCAGGCCAGCAGGAAGGCCAGTATGCCGATGGCGGTAGCGCCGCCTTTGCCGCCCTTGAACTTGAGGAAGACCGGGAAATTATGCCCGGCGATGACTAATATACCGGCCACCATTTCGACTGGAACAACCAGGTTGGACGGCACCTGTAAAAAAATCGCTATCCAATAGCTTAATGTGAGAGCCAGCATGGCCTTGCAGATATCGGTCGCCAGGACCAGCATACCGGGCCAGAACCCGATAGTATAAAAGGTATTCATGGCGCCCATGTTGTGGCTGCCGATTGTGCGAATATCCACGCCCTTGAAGGCCCTGCCCACCAGGTAGGCAGACGGTATGCAGCCCAACAGATAGCTGATGATCGCGGAAATAACAAACGCAAATACTATATTAATCATAAATTAACCACCCAAACTATTATAAGCCGGGCAAGCCGTAAAAGTTACTACGTAGAAGTGCGTATTTCCGTCAGAAACTAAGAAAGGTCTGCCTGACTATTAGAGCCACCGCGCCGCGCTGGTTGGTGTAGGTGATTTCAACCGTGGTGGACATGGTCGGGCCCAGCTTAGTTTCCTTGCCGACGATGCCGGCTATTTTGATCAGGGCAACCAGCGTATCGCCGGCGCCTATGGGCGCCAGGAATTCGTATTCGACTCCTCCGTCCAGGTTTCCCCGCGGCGCGCCCGCGGCGATCAGCTTCTCGACGAACTGGAACATGTCGAATCCGCTGGTCACGGGCCACCCGACGAAGCCGGGCGGGGCTTTGAGCCTGCCGAAAGAGCTTCGTGCAGCATATTCCACGTCGCTATGCATGGGGTTTGTGTCTTTGACGGCATGGGCGTACCGCTGTATGGCGCCCTCCTCCACCTTATATATGAGGAGCGGCTCCTCTTTGCCTATCATCTTCTTCAGCGCTTCGGTCAAAACGAATTCAGCCATTATGCCCTCTCCTGAACGGTACGGTGTACCGGGAAATTATGTAACATCGCCAGTCGGGACCTGAGAACCACACCCGACCGGCGATGTCCTGATATGCCCTGTGTAAAGTTGCGAGATTATTTCGCTTTGGACGGCAGTACCGCCACCGCTGCGCCGGTAGTGTTCTTCTCACCCTTGCTGTTCTCGACCCAGATCTCGCATTCCACCAGGTGGGCCTCGTTCTCTATATATTTTTTGGTGATCTTGCCCTTGCACCACCAGGTATCGCCGTCGACCGGCTCATCGAAGCTTTTCATCTTGCGGGGGTAATCCATGCCGCGGTAGCGGCAGGACAACTTCTTCAACTTGCCGTCCTGGCCGATCCAATCGGTCATCAGGTTCACCAGCCAGGCCCTCTTGAGCAGGCCGTGCACGATGGGCTTGCCCACGCCCAGGTTCTTGGCGAAATCCTCTTCGTAATGAAGCGGGTTAAAATCACCCGACGCCCCGGCGTATTGCACGAGCATCCTGGTGGTGGCTATTTTCTTAAGCGCAGTGATCTCACTGCCTACTTCGACATCCTCATAATAAATCTGTTTGGCCATTGTCCCTCCACATATTAATAAAAGGCTGACTTAGAAATTGAGGAAGGTATTGCGCGTGATCAGCACAACAGCTCCCCGCTGATTGGTATAGGTGGACTCAAGCGTCGTTACCATGGTGGGGCCCATCTTGGTCTCACGACCCTCCATGCTGGCAATCTTTATTTCCGCGATCAGAATATCGCCGGCGCCGATGGGCGCGAGAAAATCGTACTCAACGCCGCCGTCAAGCAGGCCCATGGGAGCACCGGCCTTGGCCAGCTTTTCGAAGAGCTTGAACATTTCGAACCCGGCTGAGATAGGCCACCCGGTGAAGCCCGGCGGGGCCATCACGCGGCCCCACCTGCTCTGAGCTCCATATTCGACATCAGTATGCAGGGGATTGGAATCGCCCACCGCCTGCGCATACCTCTGTATGGCGCCCTCCTCTACTTTGAAAACGACGGGCGGCTCTTTTTGCCCTATAAGCTGCTTTAGACTATCACTTACAACAAATGCTGCCATTTAAAAACCTCCCGAATAACCTTTACTTGCCGACTATGCAGACGCTGACAACATTCATCGAGGGGAATCCGCCCATATTGTGCGTCAGGCCCATTTTGGGATCCTTTAACTGCCTCTTGTCCGCCTTGCCCTGCAGCTGTTTGTACATCTCGTACATCATCCTCAGGCCGCTGGCGCCGATGGGATGGCCGAAGCACTTGAGGCCGCCATCGATCTGTATGGGCTGAGCCCCGTCCGAATTAAAGCGCCCGGCGTCTATATCGTCCTTGACCTTGCCCCTGGGGCTGAACTGCAGGTCCTCCATAGCGGTAGCCTCTGTAATCGAGAAGCAATCGTGGACCTCCGCCATGCTGACCTCATCGCGCGGGTTCTTGATACCGGCCTCTTTGTAGGCCATTACACCGGCTCGGTAAGCCGGCTCCACATGCGATCCATCCCACTTGGTGTAATACATCTCTTCTCCCGAGGATACTGAGATCTGCATGGATTTCACGAATACAGGGTCCTGCCTGAACTTCTTGGCCATATCGGCCCTGCAGACTATGGCAGCGGCGGCGCCGTCGCTGACACCGCAGCAATCGAAAAGACCCAGCGGCCAGGCGATAATGGGAGCATTTACGATCTGCTCCACGGTGACCTCCTTGCGAAGGTGCGCCTTGGGATTCAAAGCTCCGTTCTTGTGGCTCTTGGCCGAGACCTTGGCCAGCATCATCTTGCCGTCCTGCGGGCTGAGGTTGTACTGGGAGAAATACTTGGTCGCCATCATGGCGAAACCGCCCGGCGCAGTCATGTTAAACATGGTCAAGGGCGCCTTGTAACCCAGGCCGCCGGCCAGGGGCAGTCCGCCGTAGCCGCAGTCCTTCAGCTTCTCCATGCCCAGGGCCAGGCAGATATCGTAGGCGCCCGAGGCGACCCCGTATACCGCCCCGCGCAGGGCCTCGGAACCGGTGGCACAGAAATTCTCTACCCTTGTGATTGGAATAAACGGGAGCTTGAGGGTTAAACCCAGCGTAGTAGCGCCACGGCCCACGCTGATATCCGGCATGTGAACGCCCCACCAGGCTGCCTGAATAGCTTTCTTTTCAATTCCTGCATCTGCCAGGCATTCCACAAAGGCTTCCACGATGAGGTCCTGCGGACCGGCATCGAAGCGCTCACCAAACCTGGTGCAGCCCATTCCGATTATGGCTACTTTATCTTTAATTCCTTCTGCCATCTAATTATCCTCCTTGTTTTCTACTTACTTATGCAATGACGGGTATCGCCTTCCAACCATAGTTTATGGCGGCGCGCTTCTCATCGGCAAATTTGATTCTGAATGTCAGTTCTACCGGCATGCCAATTTTTATGGCATTGGGGTCACAATCGGTGAAGTCCACGCCGGCCCTGCCGCCGCCCTCGAAGTCGATGAACCCATAAGAGGCGGGCGGGTCAATGCTGGGCGCCAGAAAATCGCTGGTGTATGTAAATATCGCGGCTTTCTTGTCGGCAAAACGGTAACTCTCATTCTGGTCCACCGCGCCGCAATCAGGGTTAGGGCAGATCCTCTGCGGGGGATAGCTCGGGGTGCCGCATTTCTTGCACTTGAACCCGACCATACCGTAAAGCTCCCTGTTATCCCTCGATACGATGGAGAACGAGGTGAACATCGCCTCCTCGCCCCTGATACCTAGCTCAGATGGCATCAGTTTGCGGAAAGCCAGGTATTTCTCATAGCTGCCCAGTGCGACCTTACCGGCCATGTTTCTTTTAACAGCCTTCTTATCCTTGATCTTGGCGATCTTGTCGGTCACGGTCAGGTATAAAGCGTCGCAACCCTGCCCGAAGCTGATAACCATGATCTTGTCTCCCGCCTTGGCATCTTCCAGTGCCGCTACCAGCATCATGAGGGTCTGCGCTACGCCCGTGTCGCCGACCGTTGCCAGCATGGGATCCTGGACCTGCTCGGGGGCAAGCCCGAGGTTCTTTCCCAGTGCGGCATGCGCACCGGTAAACGCGCAGGCGTAAATAACCTTGGAGAAATCCTTCAAGTTCAGGTTATATTTCTTGACCAATCCTGCCGCTGCCTCGGGTATAAATTTCATATAGCCGGCATCGCGGATGAAGCGTTCCTCCCACATATGCTCAAGGCGCTCGCCTTCGAGGCGCCGTCGATCCACGAAATCATGCGTGGTCGAGTAAGAGCCCTCGATATTGGCGATGGTGTCGTCCTTGCTCAATAAAAAGGATGCAGCGCCGTCGCCGTAGGTGTAATCACCGTTGCTGCCCACCTTACTGACACGCAGGTCAGCGGCACAGACCAGGCAGCTATTGAGAGAGCCTGCCGAGATTGCATCGGCGGCTGCCAGCAGTGCGCTGGTGCCGGACTTGGTGGAATCCGTAAAATCCGCTGTCCTGGTGCTGGTATTGAGGTCCAGCGCAGCGGCCACAATGCCTGCATTCTGCCTGACAGCGTATGTCTGTGAAGTGGAGGCAAAGTAGAGCCCATCCACCTTCCCATAATTTTCCCCTTTCAGACAGTCCTGGGCAGCGGCCACCGCCATGGTGATGCTGTCCTCGTCCCAGTTGGCCACGGCTTTCTCGCCCCTCAATGGGGCAAAGCCCAGAAACAAGAGGGACATCTGCATGATATTTCGATCCAAACGGAACCTGGGTATGTGCGCACCATACGACTTGATACCTACCATTTTTCCTCCTTAAATCTGAATTAATTATTTTGAGAGTGTCTGCCAACCCATCAGCGACTGATTTTACACCATATCACATATCATCACAATAGCGGATATGTTCAGGCGCCCGCCGGTCCCGCAGCCTGCGCCTAACCGTAATCCATCATTTCACACGACCGGCCTATCAAAGGCCTATGCCGACGGCGATCTTCTCCAGGTGAAGGTCGGTATCTCCCAGCATGAATTCGGACGACTTCACACGGCGGAAATAACAGCCGATATCATGGTCCATGGTAAATCCGATGGCCCCGTGTATCTTGATGCCCTCTATGCAGACGCGCTGGTACACGTCGTTGGCCTTGGCTTTAGCCTGGGATACGTACATATCTGCTTTCATACCTGTCGACAGCGCCCAGGCGGCGTGATAAACAAGGTACTGCAGTCCTTCGACATCAGTGAGCATGTCGACGAGTTTGTGCTGGATGGCCATGAAAGACCCGATGGGCTTGTCGAACTGGGTCCTGTCCTTGGCATACGCCAGCGTCATGTCCAGCACCGCCTGGCAGGCGCCGGAAATCTCAGCGCACTTGAGCATGGTGGCCCGCTGAGCCATATAGGATATTACCTTCCATCCGTCACCCTTCTTTCCTATAATGTCTGACCTGCCGGCCTTCACATTCTTGAACCGGACCCTGCACTGCCCGTCGCCCGCGATTGTGGGTATCAAATCGATTTTCACACCACGGATGCCTGATTTTACCGCGAACAGTGTCAGCCCACCTTCAGCCGACCGGGCCTTTTCCGTCCTGCACAGCACCAGTATATGGTCCGCAATGTGGGCAAAAGGCACGAACCATTTTTCGCCGTTAATAACGAAGTTTTTCCCGTCAAATTCCGCGGAGGCTGCTATATCGGCTGCTTCGAAACGCCCGGACTTCTCTGTCAGTGCCAGTGACCAGATGCTTTTGCCGTCTGCGATGGGCGTGAGATATTTGGCCTTCTGCGGGCCGGTACCGAATTTCAATATGGGGATGGAACACAGCGCAACGGTTGAAAAGAAGGGACCGGGTGTTACATTCCTGCCCATCTCCTCCATCAGGACCACGAGATCGAGAAAATCCGCTCCGGTTCCATTGTACTGCTCGGGGAATATCAACCCCAGCCACCCCAGCTCAACCATCTTGGCCCACATGGCCGGGTCGTATCCCTTTGCCTCTGCCTCCAGCTCCCTGACCCTGGCTTTGGGACATTCATTGACCAGAAAATCCCTGGCCATGGTCTTCAACATGTTCTGCTGCTCGTTAAAATCAAAATCCATCTCGATCCCCTTAATTATTAGTATGCCCTGGGCAAACCCAGTTTGAACTGTCCCACGATGTTCTTCTGCACCTCGTCGGTCCCGCCCGCGATAGCGATGCCCGGGAACATCATGTAAAGGCGTGTGATATTCCCCATGACCTTGGCCCATTCAGACCACATGTCAACCTGGGAATAGGCGCCTATGATCTCTGTGCCGGTGGTGGCAAGGCGCTGCATGACGAGATCGCAATACGCTTTGTTCCTGGCCGCCTCGTATATGGGTATTGTCCCCTTGCTCATCTTCCACGTGATCTCATAGCTGAACATTTTGAGCGTCTCCAGCTCCAGGGCCCTCTCAGCCAGCTTATGCCTGACCACCGGGTCGTGCGCCAGCGTTGCGCCATTATACCTTATTTCACGGGTATACCTGATAATAGCCTCCAGGATCCTCCTTGACATACCGCCAAACTGCGGGGCGATGCTGTGCCTCTCGAAAACCAGGGACTGCATGAGATGATACCAGCCGCGGTTCTCCGTCCCCACAAGATTGGCGGCCGGGACCTTTACATTGTCGAAAAACAACTCGTTGAAGATATGCACTCCTGCATAGTTCACGATGGGCTTGATGGTGATGCCAGGGCTCTTCATATCAAGTATGAGCAGGCTGATACCGTGCTGCTTTTTCTGGGCGCCGGGGTCGGTCCTTACTGCTATCCAGCACCACCTGGCCCTGTGGGCGCAGCTGGTCCATATCTTTTGTCCGTTCAGGATGTACTCGTCGCCATTTTTAATAGCCTTTGTCTGGATATTGGCGAAATCGGAGCCGGCATTGGGCTCACTATAGGCGGTGCACCATACGCCGTCAGGCTCCCCGGCCGCGATGGAGGGAATGTATTGCTTGCGCTGCTCCTCGCTGCCGAAAAGCATGAGCGACTGCCCCACCCAACCTATTCCGCTGACCCCCATAGTAGTGCCCGGTATACCCTGGTAACTGGCTTCATCGATGTACACAAGCTGCTCAAATGGCGATGCATCGCCGCCCCCGTACTCTTTCGGCCAGGCCATGGTCAGCCACCCTTTCTGCGACAGCTTCCTGGACATCTGCATGGTAAATTCCCAATCCTCGTCCCTGCCCTCCTCCTCCAGGCCGCTGACCACGCGTTTTCCCGATAATTCCACCCGCGCAAAAGCCCTGATCTCCGCCCTTAGTTTCTCCTCTTTTTCGCCGAACTTAAAATCCATACCCACTCCTTACAGAAATAAAGTATCTCAGATTATGTAATCCCAACGGCGTTAAAAAACCGCGGCCTTTTTCGCAAGTTCCCCGTATTCATTTATGCCTGACCTCTGCCAATTGACCTGTGCCCTTGCAAAATGGTATAACCTTAATTAAGAGTGAACAACGTTATATAAACTGGTTTGTTTTTTATAATGGATTTATATCTGTCGAAACAACGTTCACTTTATATCACATGGCCCGACGATTTGTCAAACCGCCGGGGGAGACATGGCGCTGACAGTTCAATTTGTTTAGCTGGAAGGGCACTATGAAGACTGATGGGAAAGCAACTAGGGCTCTCATTATGCACGCCGCCCTCGATATCTTCAGCAAGGAAGATTTTGAGAAGGCCACCATGCGTTATATCGCGGAGAAAGCAGACGTTACCACATCCATTATTTACAAGCACTTTAAGAACAAGGACGACCTTTATGTGCAGTTGATCAGCACCATTATCGAGAGGACCAGCCAGGAGCTGGATATGCATCTGACCGGTCTCACTAATACCAGAAACAAGATCTCCAGAATGACACACTATTACCTTAATTTCTTTCAGGACAACATCCACATCGCCCGCCTGGTGTACGCCAGAACCAACCTCAGTTACTGGTACGAGTTTGAAAAGGCTTATAAAACGGCCAGGACGTCCGGCTCCCTCTTTCTAAGGATTATGGAGGAGGGACAGCGCAAGGGTGAGCTGCGCAGCGACATCAACCTTAACATGATCGGCCACATCTACCACGGCGCTCTGCGCCATATGGTCGTGCACTGGCTATATAACCAGGACACCTACCGGCTCTCGGATTTGGCCGACGGGTTCGCCGAGGCTATTTACGAGGCAAGCCGCGCAAAAGAGGCCGCCAATGAAAAATTCGTCTGCCCGTTTATGAAAAGCGGCAATCCGTGAGAAGAGCCACGGCGCACCGTCTCTACTTGATATTCGAAATGCTCTGGTAAACCCTGTCCTTCCAGACCACACCCGCGCCCAGGGCCCGGCGGGAGGCCGCGAAAATCACGGCAAGGATCAGGAAGCTTATGCCCAGCGGATGAAAGATAAAGGATATCTTCGATCCCCTGAAATAGCTGTCCGTAATAATCCTCATCAGCAGGATAATCCCCACCTGCACCAGCACGACGACGCCCCAGTCCATCACAAGGCCGTCTGAAATCAGTGCATTAAGCGGGCGCGCACAGGCCCAGTAAAACGGCGCCAGGAAAAATATATAGGCTATTAGTACTGACCCGACGATAGACAGCGGGGAAAGGGCAGCCACCGAATAAAACCACTTGATGCATCCCTCCGCCATCTGGCCCATGTTGGTATACATTTTTGTGGTCAGCGTCCCGCTCAAATCAACTGACAGCAAGCGTCCCCCGTGGCTGTGCATCTCTATGCCGAACCAGACATCCTCCATGATCCGCGATTTAACCGACTGGTGCCCCCCGATCCTCATATAATCTTCGCGCTTAAACAGCAGGAACTGGCCGATAGCCAGGGTGGGCCCCGGCTTCTTCCAGGAATGGAATAACCAGAGCGGGAACCAGCTCATGACGAGGAAATAGAAAATGATGGGAATGACTATTTTTTGTGTGACGCCTGAGACCTGCTGCCGGGGAAACCCCGATAGCATGGCAGCTTTATTTAAGATGGCAAGCTGGAGTGTGCTCCTGATCATGTGCGACCGGCTGACCGTATCGGCATCGATAAAAAGAAGCCAGCTTCCGCGCGCATTTTGCGACAACTGGTGGCAGGCGAAACATTTCCCCGCCCAGCTGTCGGGCAGTGGTTTGCCCCTTATCAACTGCACCCTGCTATCGCTTTCTACGATCCCGCTGACTATTTGGGCCGTCCTGTCAGTGGAGTTATCATCAAGTACCAGGACTTCGAAGTTCGGATAGTCCTGGCACAAGATCGACGTCAGGCATTTTTGAATATTCTCCTCTTCATTCCTGGCCGGTATCAGCACTGATACGAGAGGCGGATCAACGGGCAGACATGCCCTCCGGGACGGCCTTTTCAGGGCGGCCAGGTTTATAATAAGGTTAATAAAGAAAATCGCTAAACCGGCCAGTACAAATAGTTGATAAATCAATGTGTAT
>Ga0247841_10004273_pt1 | contig 24842 bp, 25 predicted proteins | sample LaCruzMarch2015__2_FD_192410 | JGI IMG/M metagenome (GOLD analysis project Ga0247841, IMG submission 192410) | Freshwater microbial communities from meromictic Lake La Cruz, Castile-La Mancha, Spain - LaCruzMarch2015_18m | ecosystem: Environmental > Aquatic > Freshwater > Lake | place: Spain... | reverse complement strand
CAGTTGAGCAGCGAACTCCTGATTTCCCCTCCGCTCCGCTGCGGGGAGAACCAGGAGTTCGAGACAGATGCCCTTCGGGCACTGCTCAACTGCCGCGTTCTACATTAATTCAACTATTAACGTGTGTAATCTTGCATATTTCTTAAATTTCATCAACTGAAGAGTACAGGAAGTAATGATTCGTGGTAGTTTTTACACTTACTGTCAAAAAAACTTCGTCCATTGACATTTCAGAGAATGGTGGTCAGGAAAATTCCCACAGATTTCATTCTTTCTAAAGCAACCTCTTATCAAAGGACTTTAGCAGGCAAGGTTGTTTTTTTATCCGGGTTACATGGCGGTGGCTACCTCATAGTGTACCCGCGACCGTCAAGGCAGGCACCCAGCGCCCGCAGGTAGTCTGAACGCATTTTATTCAGTTGAGCTTCCGGCATGCTACTGGCAGATGTTTGAGTTGGGTCATATTTTATCTGATCTACCGCCCAGCTGTGACATTCGTAACGATCCTTCGCCTGTAGCTCTTCATTCTGGCCTTGCCGGGGATAGATAAATATCTTTTCATTCGACGATGGTGTTACCGACGGTGCTGGTTGATTCACCTGAGGCTGTTCGCGGGCAATTACAGGTGGAGATGAAAAATATGGTATCAGAATTGCTATAGTTCCTAATATTGCCCAAGGCACCCACCCACCACCATGACCACCACCACCCCAATGGCCGCCTCCATGACCGCCACTATGACCTCCTCTTGCTTCACTGGGCAATGGGTTCATGAGAAAGACGGCCATTGTGAGAATTAGAACCGCATAGGCAACTTTCTTAATATTTCACCTCCGCCTACAAATGTCATATGAAATGTTACACACTTGTTCACAAGCTTGCTTTATTGCAATTGTCGTTGGACAATCCCATTTACATGACTGCCTTTGTGTTTCGCATTTTATAGCCGTGCATGACTGACATAACATCAACATTACGAATAAAAATGTTATTACTGTCGTTCTCATTATAGTATCACACATATTGACTCCTTCCATGTGCATTCAATATAAAATTGTCAGGATTCTGTTCTAATGCGGACCTTGTGCGAATTATAAACGTATTTCCAAGGAAATCAATTGTTTTATCCGTGTCGCATTCCCTAAACCTCACCCCGGTTCGTTTCTTGCCATAAAATCCTTCTGATCTTCAGTATATCATAGAACAAATATATGATTGGGAAAAGAATATTATATGTTTCAGAAAGGAGAAAATATTCATGAAAAAGAAAATCTATATCAGACTGGTTTCTGTGGTGCTGACGGATGAAACCTTCAACAGCATTAAGATGATCACGGATCAGGGAAATATCGGTATCTCGGACTACATTCGAGAGGCAATTCAAAAGAAATTGGCCAATGATAATGAAATAGCAAAGGAGGAATGAACCATGAGAGAAAGAACACTGCATACATCGGTAAATTTGTTGGTGGAACCGGAGCTCTATCAACGGCTGAAAATGAAATCCAGGCTGAAACATATCCCCATGTCCCAGATCATTCGTGAAGGCGCCAATATGAGGCTGGATCAAATAGACAGGGAAAACCCCAATGCAATCATTATAGAAGGAAAATGACGATGAATGCCCAGATATGGTCGGTGGCTGCTTCTACTGCTGGATATATCCAAGCAACACCATCCCATTCCTTCCTGAGTCGTCCAGGGAGAGAGATCTTCACAAGCCGGCATACTTGGTGCCGTCTTTTCCTGCAAGAAAATTTGGCGCAACTTTATGCTGTATGAAGTCTTTGCCGTTGCTCTTGTGGCGCTTGTCCCTTTTCCGTGGAACTGCGGAAACGCGCTTCGGAGAAGACCTTTAACGAGATAACGGGCTTGAAATCATAATCCCACATGACGCCATAGGCGAGGTCACGGAGCCCCATTTTCTACCCGGTCAGGCAGGGGTTCCGGGCCGCCGCGGTCTCGTCGAGCCGCTTCACCTTGCAGCGGGACGGCGCCTCCCGGACAACCCCGGGATTCTCCGCGGCCTCCCGGACGACGGACCGGAAGGCGTCGATGAAGCCGTCGAGATCTTCCTTCGTCTCCGTCTCCGTGGGCTCGATCATGATCGCGCCGTGGACCACGAGCGGGAAATAGATCGTCGGCGGATGGTACCCGCAGTCCATCAGCCGCTTGGCCATCTCCAGCGTCGTGATCCCGGTCCCTTGCTGGTTTTGGTCGGAGAAGACGCACTCGTGCATGCAGGGGCTGTTGTATGCAAGGTGCAGAACGTCTTTGAGTTTTTCCCGGACATAGTTGGCGTTGAGCACCGCGAGCCGGCTGACCTGCTTCAGACCGTCCGGACCCATGCTAAGGATGTAGGCGTATGCCCTGAGCAGGACGCCAAAGTGGCCGTGAAAGGCCAGCACGCGGCCGACCGATTCCGGGAAATCCTCGGAAAGCTCATACGCCCCGTTCCGCTCGACGACGCGCGGAATGGGGAGAAACCGGGCAAGATCCTTCCGGACCGCCACCGGCCCGGCGCCGGGCCCGCCGCCCCCGTGGGGCGTGGAAAAGGTCTTGTGGAGGTTCAGGTGCAGGATGTCCACGCCGATTGCAGCCGGCTTTACGACACCCAGGACGGCGTTCATGTTGGCCCCGTCTCCGTAGACGAGACCGCCCCGGTCGTGGACGATGCGGGCGATTTCCCGGATATTCGCCTCGAAGAGACCCAGCGTGTTGGGGTTGGTGATCATGATTCCCGCCGTAGCGTCGTCCATCAGCCCCGCCACGGTCTCCGGGGCAATGATGCCGTCCGGCCCGGACGGCACCGGGACGGGGGCGTAACCGCAGAGGGCGGCGCTCGCCGGATTCGTCCCGTGCGCCGTGTCGGGGATCAGGATCTTCGTCCTTTGCTTCCCCTGATGGCGATGGTACGCGTGGACGATCAGCATCCCCGTCAGCTCCCCTTGGGCGCCGGCCGCCGGCTGCAGCGTCACCGCGTCCAAGCCGGTAATCGCGGCCAGGAACCGCTCCAGATCGAACATCAACCGCAGCGCTCCTTGAGATAATTCGGAGGGTAGCAGCGGATGGGCCGCGGCAAATCCCCGGAGACCCGCCAGTTTTTCGTTGATCTTCGGGTTGTACTTCATCGTGCAGGAGCCTAAGGGATAGAGGCCGGTATCCACCCCGAAATTCCATGTGGAGAGCCGGGTGTAATGGCGGACCACCTCGATTTCGCTCAGATCCGGGAAATCGGGTCCGTCGCCCGTCAGCTCCGCGGGCAGGGGATTCTGCGGCACGTCGCCCGCGGGCATGGAAAAGCCGCAGCGCCCCTTCTTCCCCCGCTCCCAGAGGAGCGGCTCGTTCAGGATGAGTCCGGTCGTTCCGAGCGCTTCGCTCATGCCGTCACCTCCCGGACCAGACGGTCCATCTCCTCCCGGCTGCACGTCTCCGTGACGCAGAGGAGGCCGTGATCCGCCAGTTCCGGATAATGGGCGCCCAGCGGTAGCCCGGCCACTATCTTTCGGTCGAGCAGCCGCCGGTATCGGGCGTCAAAGCCGCCGGGGAAGCCGACGACGAACTCGTTGAACGTGGGGCTGGAAAAACGGATCGGGCATCCCGCATCCCGCAGCGCGTTCTTCAGATATTCCGCTTTGTCGTGGTTGAGGGAGGCCAGCTCCCGAATGCCGGTTCGCCCCAGGGAGGCCATATACATCGCGGCGGTGAGCGCGCAGAGGCTGTTGTTGGAACAGATGTTCGACGTCGCCTTCTCCCGGCGGATGTGCTGTTCCCGCGTGGCCAGCGTGAGAACGAAACCGCGCTTCCCGTCCCGGTCCTTCGTCTTTCCCACGAGACGTCCGGGGAGGCTCCGCATGTGCTGTTTCCGGCTCGCGAGCATGCCCAGGGCCGGCCCTCCGAATGAGCGGGGGATGCCCAGGCTCTGCCCCTCTCCGGCGGCGATGTCGGCGCCCCGGCTTCCCGGACTCTTCAGGAGCCCGAAGGCCAGAGCATCGGTGAAGCCGGAAACCAGCAGTGCACCGCCGGAATGGGCCCTGTCTGCTGCCTCCTGCACGTTTTCGATGCAGCCGAAGAAGTTCGGCGACTGCAGAGCGACGGCGGCCAGATCCCGGATCTCCTCCAGGCGGGCGAGGTCGGTGAGCCCTGTTTCGAGATAAGGGATTTCCAGGAGTTCATAACCGGTGGGGGCGAAGTAGGTCCGGACGACCTGCCGGTAGTGGGGATGGATTGTCCGGGAGAGGGCCACCTTCTTCCGCTTCGTGATCCGTACTGCCATCAGGAGCGCCTCGGCCAGCGCCGTCGCGCCGTCATAGTGGGAGGCTGTAGCCACCTCCATCCCCAGCAGACGGGCCGTCAGGGTCTGGTACTCATAGATCCCCTGCAGCGTGCCCTGGAGCATCTCCGGCTGGTACGGCGTGTAGGAGGTCACGAACTCGGAACGGCCCAGGAGCGAAGAAACCGTCGCGGGGATGTAATGGTCGTAGCTCCCGGCGCCCAAAAACAGGGAATACCCCGGGGAGACGGCCATCCGGCCGGCCAGACGCCCAACATGCCCCTCCAGGACCCACTCGCTCATCGCCTCCGGCAGTTGCAGCGCCCCCTCGAAACGGCAATCCCCCGGAATCGCCGCAAAGAGGTCGTCGAGCTCCTTGAGACCGATCACGCCGAGCATGGCGGAAATGTCATCATCGGTATGGGGAAGATACCGCATTCACACGCCCCCTTTCAAACGGGCGAGGTAGGCCTCCGCCGTCAGGAGTCCCGCGATGTCTGCGGGATCGTCCGGTTTCACCAGGACCATCCACCCGTCGCCGTAAGGGCTCTGATTCAGCAGGACGGGATTGTCGCTTAGGGGGGCGTTCACGGCGAAGACCTCCCCCGAAAGCGGCATGAAGCATTCGGAGACCGATTTCACCGATTCCACCGTGGCAAAGACCGCCCCCTGCGCGATATGAACCCCGACGGACGGCAACTCCACATAAACGATATCCCCGAGCTGATCCTGGGCGTAATCGGTAAGCCCTACGCGCGCCAGATCGCCTTCCAGCCGGGCCCATTCATGGTCGGGCGAATAACGGAGCTCCTCCGGCAACTGGATTTCTTCGACCTTCTTCATTCTTCCTCCTTAGTTATTGTGAGACCTTTGCGCAACTTGGAAATCATGTCCCGGAAGCACGCATTGGAGATTTTTCGGGTCGAAAAATGTCCAGCGCGCGGAGGGAGCATGATTTCCAAAAGCTCCCTATAGCAGCCGGTGCATCTTCTCCATCAGATCGGCGAACATTTCTTCCGTAAAGCAGTAGCGCATCACAAGAAAGCGTTTCCGGAAGGCCGCCACCTCATCCCGGACCGACCGGCCGTCCACCACCACATCGTAAATGTACTGGGACAGACTCCGGAAATCCTCCGGTCCCATGCCGAAACGTGTCATCTCCTGCACGCCCAGCCGGAGCGCGCCGGCCGCGGTAAACCCCTCTTCGTCCGGCGCCGCCTGGTAGTTGCAGATAATGTTGCTCTCTTCGAGCCGGCGGGCTGCCTCCACCGCCTTGGCATATTCCACCTTTACGATGACCTGATGGGTCTCCGTAAAGGAGATCGCCGGATCGCCGGCCACCTGCAAACCCGTATCCCGCAGTGCCCGGGCGAAGGCCTTCGCATTCCGGATGACCGCCTGCTGATAGGTATCCCGGAAACAGTTCATCTCGTAGGCAGCCATGAGCAGTCCCAGGAGGGTGCCCAGGTGATGGTTGCTGACGCTTCCCGGAAAGGTCCTGTTCTCCACGGACTCCCAAAGGGCGTAATGTTTTTCCTCTTCCCTCCAGTTCCCGGCGACGATTCCCCGCTGGGTGCCGAAGAAGGTCTTGTGGGTGGAGGCGGTGACCAGGTCCGCCCCCTCGGCGAACGGCTCCTGGAAGCAGGGTCCCGCCAGCCCCAGGACGTGGGCCATGTCGTAAAGGATGACGGCCTCGATCCCCTGTTCTCGGAGGAAGTCCCGGATCTCCCGAACGGGCTCGCGGTGGAGGACCATGCTCTTGCCGAAGATGATCAGTTCCGGCTTCTGTTGGTCGATGATCCGGCGGGTTGCCTCCACGTCGATCCTGTAGGGATTCTCCTGCAGGACCGGAAAGTTCACGACAGCGGGCTTTTCCGTCCGCGGATCGATCCGGACAAAATTGTAGAGGGCGCCCATGGGCTGGGCGCTCAGGTGGCCCCCCCGGATGATGTGGTTGTTCAGGACCGAACGGATCCGGCGGGGTTCCATCTTCCGGTCCTCCCGGTTCAGATAATCAACCAGGGAGCTGAAAACCACGGCGTTGGCCATCTGGCCGCTGATCACCCGGGCCTCCACCTCCCGGCAGCCGAGGTAGCGGGTCATCTCCTCCTTCAGCAGTTCCTCCACACCTTCGATGAAATCCGTTCCCTGATAGTAGAAGACCTCCGCATCATAGTAGGATCGGAGGGAGCGATGTTCGGCGTAGCGGAAGGCGGGATCCAGCATCGACAGGCGCCGCACCATCGGCGAAGTCGTCTGTTCGGAGGGGATGAGGTTGATGCACTCCGTCTGGCGCCAGCGGGTGTTCTGCAGGGCCTTTTCCAGCAGATCGCGGGCCTTTTCCGGCCAGGCGTCGGAAACCGGTTTCTGTAAAGCTTCCGGATCACGCCGGATAATCGGCATGGCATGGGGCGGGGCGTCGGAGCGCAGATGGTAGGGTACGATGACGGCCGGGACTCGGTTGCCTCGAATCTCAATTTCCACCGGATCGTCTTTTTTCAGACGGCTGTCCACCAGCATCATGCCGATGGCCCGCATCTCCCGCTCGCCGGTGAAGCGGGTGGAAAGCCCCTCGCCTGTCGTCTTCCAGCAGGGCACCATCGTTCCGCTCGTTACGAAACCGGCCTCTTTTTCGCCCCGGAAGACCCGGAATCCCGCCCTGGCGATCCCCTTTCCCCGGACGGCGAAAGGCATGACGATCCGCGGCAGGTCCTCGATCGAGGTGTAATCTTCATTCTGGATCTTCTTGAAGGTGGCAAACTGGGTCGTGAGGGCTTCCCGTCCGACGAACGCACCCTTCAGGGGGGAAAAACTCACGGCAAAACGGGCCAGGGGACAGGCGAAGATGGGGATCTCTTTTCCGGCAGGATCCTTCCCCAGTTCATGGCCGAAAAGGGGAAGGCCCGCTTCGAGACGCAGCGTGTCGCGCGCCCCCAGGCCCACCGGCATCGCCCCTTTTTCCAGGAAGAGGTCCCAAAGCCATGGGGCATCGGCGGCCGCGAGAAAGCATTCAAAGCCCAAGGGCTCCCCCGTGTAGCCGGTTCGGGAAACGAGAATCTTCCGCTCCCCGATGGTCACGACGCTGAGGGCGTTCTTGAGAGGCTCCGGCAGAACACCGCCGGTAATCGCCTCCTGCAGAATGGCCCGGGAGCGGGGTCCCTGGAGGGAGATCATCGCCATCTCTTCGGATATATCCGCCATCTGCGCCTCGGGAAAGCGGGAAAGATGAGAACGCAGATAGCGCCAATCGGCGTCCCGGTTGGCGGCATTGACCACCAGAAGGTATTCATCCGGCGTGAAGCGGTAAAGGTAGGCGTCGTCGAGGGCTCCCCCTTGGGCGTTCGGGATCATCGTATACTGTGCAAAACCGATGTCAAGGGCGGAGGCGTTGTTGGAAAGGACGTGCTGCAGGAAGGAGAGAGCCCCGGAACCGCGGACGATAAATCGCCCCATATGGGACACGTCGAAGAGTCCGGCCGATTTCCGCGTGGCAAGGTGCTCTTCCACGATTCCGGTGCGGTACTGGAGGGGCATATGCCAGCCGCCGAAATCGACCATCGCGGCGCCGAGGGAGACATGCTCGTCGTGCAGAACTGTCTTTAAAAAATCACCCATAATTATTTCCTCTTTCTTCTTAAATCGAAACGCCCGCCTTTTTACCCCATATCTAAAAAACAATTACCCTTGGGATGAGGCCCATCTTGAACATATTCCCGCCATCGATTCGCCTCATCCGGTTAGAAAATATTCCGTGAGTTATTTCCCCAACCTATACGGCATGATTGTTTTTCGTTAAATCTCGGGAAAAAGTGATATTCATCATCGACATTAAAGAATATAGGGCACTTTCAGATTGAAACTTTTGTAGATAACGAAGGTTTCTACGGACTCCACCTCCTTGATTTTTGAAACCTCCTCCGTATAGAAAGTCAAAAGGTTAAATTGATCGTTGAGTAAAACTGTAGCAAGTAAATCAAACCGACCGGTAACAACACATACCGATACTACCCCTTTAACCTTGCTAAACTCTTCACCCTTCTTGACCAAGTCCATCGTCCTGAGCTTGATACCTACGTGAACCAAGCTGTGACCTCCCAAGGCTTCCGGCTCCACAAGGCCTACAATGTCCAGAACTCCCTCAGCCATCAATTTGGTTATCCGCGCCCTAACCGTGTTTTCAGTGATAGACAAGTCATTGGCAATCTTCTTGAAGGATTTACGACCATCCCGAAGGTGTTTGATAATGGCTAGGTTTGTTTCATCAATTTTCATATAATTGCCCTCTTCCTTTTTATAAATATATTTGAGTATTTTGTCAATTATTATTTTAATTATTTTATATTATTGCAATTATTTACTAATATTATTATGCATAGCACATATTTTGAGAAATGAAAAATAGCAGGACTCCAAATTAATGTTGTACAAGTATCGGGGGCAGGGCAGGTCCTCTCCCACCCCTCTTTGAGCGAAACGCTCGGTCTTTGAATTGCCGGGCACAGATGAAGGATGACGAATGGAATCCATACGAAATTAATATCGGATCGGCACCGGGCCTTCCAGCAGCCACACCATGGCTCCGAGGAGAGCGGCCGAAGGAATCAAGTTGGGTTACAACTGCGACCGGCTTGAAGTCGTGATGTTTGTATCGTTCACCAAGATGATCACCGAAACGGATGTCTATCTCTTCGCCGGCATTTCTCGCCTACCCGATCGTCGAAAGTAGTGGCCGGGTAAAGGCGTTGCTTTATGGGGATCGGTTGCTCAACTTCAACTACGAGTTGGTGGACAAGCTGCGCGGTACGGTGTTCAGCGAGACGGAGTTCAAGCAGCGAAAAAAATACTAATTGGTGACTGTGGATAGCTTTGCGAGTCGGCAGAAGATCTGTAATTAATGGGGGCTTTTTTTGCTATACGCTGTCAGTATCACCCGTTGACGCCCCATGGTCTTTCTGTGATAAATAGGGATTTCAAAACTGGTGGCAGGATACCCATTATGTCCTTAAACAGTTTGGAAATCGGGCATGACAGTCGCGAAAGCGGTACCGGGACTTTGTGCAGCAGGGTATCGAGCAGAAAAAGCGGCCTGAGTTTGTCGGACAGGGGCGGGCGCGCAAGCAACCCCGCCCCCAATCTACCGCGTCCGCAGGGGGAGAGGGACATGCCTTCTCCCCCTGTTGTTTCATGACCGTTCCAAAACGGCCGCCGGGGCGGGTTTGTTCCCCAGTATCTGCAAGACGGCCTCCTGTTCGTTTTCCTTTCCGAAATCCTGTTTGCCCGTCATTTCCACAATATCGATTCTCACGACGGCGGTCAGCGCGAGCCTGTCCTCGGGAAAACCCCCATAACCGCCCTCGGGCTGGTACTTCTGCATGAGCGCCTTGAACACCGAAACCCGTTCCTCCCGGTCCGCAACGACATGCGCCCTTCCCCTGATGATCACGCTTCGGTAGAGGTAATCCGCCTTGCAGGGGATTCCCATGCTCTTCACGTAGGCGATGGGAAGATCCACCTCGAAACAGACCCGGCCGTCACCACGGATCGCATCGATCTTCTCGCCCTCCGGGGCGGAGTGGAAATAGATCCTCCCCCGATGATGCACGAAGTTGAGGGGCTTGATCATCGGGTAGCCGTCCCGGCCGATGGTGCCGAGCCTCCCGACAGGAGACCCGGCAAGGAGTTCCTCTAAGATTTTCTCATCATGAATCTCTTTTTTAGCAACCCGCATGTTGATTCCTCCTCCTTCTTCTTCAACCTCTCCCCCCTGATCCACGCCAGCAGGTTTAAGGTATGAGTATAGGCCTTTGCCGACGCAACGACAAGATCGGGATGAATCCCCCGGCCGAGCACCATGCGCCCCTCATCCCGAAGGCGAACCGACGCCTCTCCGGAAAGACCGCCGCCGTTCATCACAGCCGTGCTCTCATATTCCAGAAGCGGAGCATCGGTGCCGGCTATCCTCCCGATGGAGGCGAAGGCTGCTTCCACGGGGCTTCCGGCGTAACCGCTCTCCTCACGGAGTTCGCTATGGACCCTCATCCTCACCACAACCTTCGGGAGGATGGAGTCGCCGGTGCACACGTTCATGTGGACGAGTTTGTAGCAGTGTTAGTTGTAGGCCTCCATGACCGCCCGGTCCTCTTTCATCAAATCGCCGGCGATCTCCGCCATCTTCATGTCGTCCCAATAGGGCAGCTGGCGATGGGCCTCAAAATACTTCAGGGGGATGGGATGCGTGCCGACGACCACCGGGAGACCGTAGCGAGTCTCGATGAACTGCTTGAACTGAGGGATGTAGGGGCAGGGCGGGTAGCCGACGATAAACCCGGTGGCCAGGTGAATGACCTCGGCCCCGTTCTTTTTCATTTCCTCGGGGACGTACTCGATATTGCCGCCGGGACATCCGCCGCAGTTCGAGAACCCGACGACTTCGACGGGCTCGTCCTTGGGATAACGGGCGAACCCGCCGGTGCGCTCACGGACGGCCCGGAAGCATTTCCCACCGCCGCAGGACTGGTAGCGGCTGCAAATGATGATCCCGATTTTCTTCATGTCGACCTCCGTGAGTACTCTCTTCGGATATCCTACCGGCGAGGATCTTATCCACGATGTCCTCTGAGACCCAAGACGCCGGTTCATTCCGCATAAAACCGGTCTCGTGTCCCTCCTACTTATACTGCAACTTCTTTCTGCAGAGCTGCGTAAAATTCCGCCGCATTGCGGATCACGGCTTCATCGGCATCGAATGTGGAGTTATGGTGCCCGCCATGGGTCGGTGTCCCGAACATGGCAAAGAGCGCCTTGCCACCCTTCTGACGGACCCGCTCGATCATCAACGTGACATCCTCCGAGGCGTTGAAGGCGGCGCTCGGCACGACCTGCTTTACGGAGGGAAGCGTCTTGGCCACCCGCTCTGCGACGGCGATTAGCTCCGGCGAGTTTTCGGCCACTACCGCCGCCGCCGCAGGCTTCATCTCAACTGCGAGCCCGTACATCTTCGCCGCACCTTCGATCACCTCGCGGGCCTTCTCTACCATGTACTCGTTGAGTTCGTTTGTCACGCCACGGGTTTCCATGCGGAAGTAGGCCTTTTCCGCGATGACGTTCCAGGTGCTTCCCGCCTGGAGTATCCCCACGTTGATCCGGGTGGCGCCCTTGCCGTGCCGGGAAATGGCGTAGAGGTTCGTTACGGCATTGCAAGCGCCCAGCATGGCATTCTTTCCCTGCTCCGGGCTTGCGGCGGCGTGCGTCGGGCGGCCCGTGAAGGTCACTTCGAATCGCGACAGGGCCATGAAGCTGTGGATGTTGAAACAGATTTGCCCCGTCTCTTTCAGCGCAAGACCGATGTGACCGCCGACGAGATAGTCAAGGTCGTCCAGGACGCCCTTCTCGATCATGGCCGCCGCCCCCGACAGGTTCTCCTCGTTGGGCTGAAAAAGGAACTTGACGGCGCCCTTGAGTGTCTTGCGGTTGTCAGCGAAATACTTTGCAAGCAGAAGACCAGTGGCCGTGTGAATATCATGGCCGCACATGTGGGCATAACCGGGGTTCTGCGAGAGGAAACCCTCCCGGGCGGGTAGATGGGCTTTATCCGACGCCTCCGTCACCTCGTTGGAATCTATGTCGAAACGGAACCCCATGGTCGGGCCGGGCAGATCGCCCTTCAGGACGGCGACCAACCCTGTGAAACCGCCACGGGCAGGGGCCAGGAATTTCTCGTTGGCACCGGCCTTGAGGGCCCGGACGTATTCGGCCTGCAGGGTCTCCGGGTCGGGCAGCAGCAGTAGCTTCTCCTCCGCGATTACATCCCGGCCCTGCTTGACTTCATATTCCCACCCCGCAAGCTTTTCCGCCACAAAGGCCGTCGCGAAAAATTCCAGCCAGGAAGGCTGCGGACACTTGTGCAGGGCGCGTCGCCATTCCACCGCCTCCGGGTAGTGAACGCTGATGGAGTCTTCTGGTTTGTAGTTTGTGTTTGCCGTCATCATTAGACACTTCCTTTCGCGTCATCGGTGTTATAGCAGGGCCGTCATTATCGAGACCGGCCCCACGCAGCACGTTTACCACATACGCGGCCATTGCCCTCTCATTGCCCGGCGGGTTGATGTCCTTGATCCACACCGCCGGGCAGCAGAGGTTTATCACACCGGCCTCTTACGCCAAGGCCAAAAGACCGTCCGTTGTCTTGATTGTCACGGCCTTCCCTCGCCTTCTTGCGTTTGGGTTTTGCCCGGACGGTAGAGCAGCCGACCAAACAGCATGGTGCCGAACACAGCGAGCGGAATGGTTACGTAAGCAGGCCATTTCAGGTAGAGCGGCACCAGCGACAGAATCAGCGCCGCGGGCGCATATTTAGGCCCACGCAGGACAAATTGCCCAAACACAGCCCCGAACACGGCGGGCAAAAGGAAACGCTTGAAAGCATCCACGATGGGCGGAGAAAAGGAGGTGACGATCCAGCCTGTGCCGACCGCGCCGATGAACACGGCAATTATGCTGAGCCAGATCGAGATGGCAATCCCCACGGTGGCGACCAGCTCGCCCTTCTTGCTGCCTTCCTTGACGCCGGCCACAGCCTGTGCTACCGCCGCGCAGGGGAGCCGCATGTTGGAAACGTTGCCGGCCAGCATGGACATGTACATGCCGGCATTGCCCAAAGTAGGATAGTAGCTGATCGGCTCGATGATCCAAAAGGGCACGGCGTAGGTCAGGGCCAGGCCCATCCCCAACACGAGAGCGTCGACAGGTGGAAAGACGCCGTACTGGAGGTAGAGCCATAGCGAAGGCAGAAACATGCCTGCGGCAGCCACCAGGCACGTGATCCTGCCGATTTTGTGGACAGGCTTGGAGTACTCTTCTTCGTATACCTTTGGATCAATATCATCTTGTATTGCTTTGATTTCGCTTGTCATCTTCATCCTCCCTTACCCGGCAACCAATTTGCCGATGATCATTCCGCCGAACATCGCCAGACCTAAAGCCCACTCTTTGAGACGCGGGACCTTGATCCAGTCGGCCAGTTTGAAAAAGAACATGGCCAGCACGCCGCCGGCAACCGTAGCGATGCCAATCGGCCAAGTCTTGGCATCAACCAATTTGACCAGGTTGGCGGAGGCGTAGTAGCCGAAAATGCCCAGCGTGGAGCAGACCGTCAGGATGGCAAGCCATCGACTGTCGCCACCCGCGACCTTTTGGCGCGCCACGCCCAGGTAACGGGTGAAGAGGCCTGCAGCGAGCAGCCAGCCGATGCAGGACACGTTCATGACAAAGATGACATTGGCAAAGCCGGTCATGTCAAAGTTCTTGCCACCGAACTCTTGTCCGGCGCCGACCGCGGCGTTGGACGCCTGCACCAGTTCGGTAAACACCGAGCCGACCGCGGCGCCTTCGCGTTGCCAGGCAAGGCCGGCGCTCAACGACACGACGAGCGCGATCATGACAAAGACTTCGGCTAGCACTGGGCCGATGGATGTGATGGTGGCGCCGCGCACAATGCCCATCACCTCGCTCCGTTTCAAGCCTGAACGACCCATGATCCGCAAGGCGAGCATCATAAAGTACGTGCACTGGTAGAGCGCAATCGCTGCCAGGATCGCCCCGCAAATCCAGATCCAGGGCTCGTTGGCAATCTGCTTCCAATCCATTTTGGTTTCTCCTTTCTCCTTGTTGGTTAAGACATTGCTTTCGCGATGTCAAAATACAAAGGGGGTCCGATTTTTCTTGTCAAGGGATATTTTGCGCGCGTATTGCCTCAAATAAAATGTTACCCATGAGCGCTTCAAAAGGAATCGGAAAGCAGGGATTGGCGATGCGGTTGGAATAAGGAAAGTGGAGCAGCAGCCGCTCTTTTGAGAAATCATCTCATTCATCGAAAGCAATACCTTATCAAAAAAACCCTGACACCTTGCCGGATTAAAATGACGATTTGATCGTAATTGACCGCATTGCTTTATTTTGAGAGTGGAATACCGAGCCGCTTTTTCTAATTCGAGATCTTTGATTTTTCCAAAATTTTATTAAGGCGCTTTGACTTTTCTAACAAAATCGGGATTTGCATGAGGATATGATATTACCAACGCATGTTGATTAACTTTTCATTTATGGCGACAATGTTGATTATTGTTCCGACTTCCCGTCCAAGGGCATCGTAGATCATTGCGGCGGACACTCAAATTATGGTATCCATACTCAATCTAAACCTAACCCCTAAGCTCCGGCCTAATCTGCACCGGATTTCCGCTTTCCTCCTGCCTGGTTTCTGGACGGCTTTCTGATTGCCTTTCGGTTGTCAATTCACCGTAGTCCCCGTTCAATCTGAGACCGAACCTTTATAATTTGTTTATTAGCATTGTCTCGTGGCAATGTCAAACATTATTTATCAATCTATCAATAAAATTTTCATATTTTGTTGTTAAAGTAAATATAATACGATATTTTTGGATTATGTGATATTTTACATACCTTTTTAGCGGGTTCTTATGCTTGAAACATTCGATATTCTGGTGATCGGGTCGGGACCGGGCGGCCATGCGGCGGCGGTTCGGGCGGCAAGCCTCGGGGCGCGGGCGGCGATCATCGAGCGACAGGGATGGGGCGGGACCTGCACCCACCGGGGGTGCATCCCCACCAAGGCCTTGCTTATGTGCAGCCGGCGCTACGCGGAGCTGAAGAAGCTCGGCCGGATGGGCGTGCGCGTGGCCGATCCATCCTTCGACTTTGCCGCGATGAAGCGGCACCAGGAACAGATCGTGAAAATCTCCGCGATGGGCGTCCAGAAATCCCTGACGGAGAGCAGCGTGGAGATGAAAAGCGGGGAGGGTCGGATCCTCTCTCCGGGCGAGGTCGAGTGGACCGCCGCGGACGGAAGCCGCGAGCGCCTCTCCACCCGGAACCTGGTCATCGCCTGGGGGTCCGAACCCGCCCTGCCGCCCGACGTGCAGCCTGCGGAGCGGATACTGACCTCCGACGGCCTCCTGTCTCTGCGGACATTGCCGGGGAGCATACTGATCGTGGGGGGAAACGTCATCGGTGTGGAGTTCGCCACGCTTATGGCCGAGCTGGGCGTTCAGGTGATCCTGATCGAGATGATGGAACGGATTCTTCCCGGCGAGGATGGGGAGGCGGCGGCGCTGCTGGCGCAGGAATTGAAAAATCTGGGGGTCGCTCTCCATACGGGCGTGCGGATGGAGACGATTCGGGAGACCGGTTCGGGGGTGCAACTGCTCGCAGTTACGGATACGACCGGGGCGGAAACCCGGCAGGCGCAAGACCCTCCCGATGCGCATCCCCCGGGTGAAGACGGCGAAGATCCGGGCCGCACCCGGCCGGCCGGACTCCTGGAACTCTCCGCGGACTACGCCCTGATCTGTACGGGAAGAAGGCCACGGCTGAGCGTAGAAGAGCTCACCGACCTGGGGATCCGCCATGACCGGCGGGGCATCGCCGTCGATGAGCGGCAGATGACAAACGTTCCCGGGATCTTCGCCGTCGGCGACGTCACCGGCGGGATGATGCTCGCCCACCGGGCGATGCAGCAGGGGAAAACCCTCGCCGCCAGTCTCTGCGGCGGTCGCGAGATCCGTTTTCGGGAAGAGGCGGTTCCCTCTGTCGTCTATACCCATCCCCAGATCGCCCGGGTCGGGCTGACCGAGGAGGAGGCCCTGCGGAAGGGGATCGCCGTCGAGGTTCACCGGGCGGACTTCGCCGCCAACATCACCGCCCGCACCGCGCTTCTCGGCCCCGGTTTCGTCAAACTCCTGTTTCATCGGGACAGACTTGCGGGGGCGACCATCGCCGGAGAGCAGGCCGGCGAACTGATCGCGCCGCTCAGCCTGGCGATGGCCGCGGGACTCGATCGCCGGCAGCTCGAAGAGTGGATCATCCCCCACCCCACGCTGAGCGAGGTACTGGGACTCTGACAGGCTGTTGAAAACCGCCCATCCGGATTATCAGGGGACAGATTTCAAATCTGTCCCCCCGTTTCCCTTCGCCGTTCAACGTACCTCAAAGGTACGCCTCACGGCTCAGGATATCGGGGGCCTTGCATCCGGGCATTTTTGAACAGCCTGTTAGAAAAGGTGTTCGCCGGCGTCGAAGAACCGCCGGAACCCCTCCCGATCCGCGGCGCAGGCCGCGATCCGCGCAATCCCCTTCTTGAGCTCCTCCGTGCCGGTGGCGATCGAAAGCCGCAGATAATGGAACGGGCCGGACCCGATCCGGCCGAAGGATTTCCGGTCCAGTGTCGCCACGCCGTGAACGAACAGGAGGAACATCTGCAGCAGGGTCGAGGGGCTCGTTTTCCGCCGGATCTCCTTCGGAAGGCTTTCGCAGCCCTCCAGGATCCCCAGGTTCCGGCAGACCTCTTCCACATTGGGAAAGACGTAGAAGGTCCCCTTCGGCTTCAGACAGCGGATCCCCGGAATGGCGTTGAGCCCCTCCACGACCAGGTCGCGGCGCATCTGGAAGATCTCCACCATCTTTCGGATCGCGACAAGACCTTCCGGGGATTCCAACCCCAGACGCGCCCCCTCCTGGTTGTAGGCGGCGGTGCAGGAGAAGTAGTTGATGTTGAGGTTCTTGAAGACCTCCGCCTCCTCCCGCGTGGGGAACAGCGCCCAACCGATCCGGCCGCCCGTCCAGGCAAAGCTCTTGGAGGCGCCGCTCACCAGGATCGTGTTTTTCTCCATGCCGGGACAGGAGAGGATGCTGTGATGGCGGTGAGAATCAAACAAGATATTCTCGTAGATCTCATCGGAAAAGATGCGGACATCCTCGCGGCACCGGGCGCGGATCAACCGGGCAATCTCCCGGAGCTGCTCCGGAGAGGCGACCCCTCCCGTCGGGTTGGATGGGAAATTGAGAAAGATCAGCTTGGTTTTTTCGGTCAGGACGGATTCCAGCTCTTCGCCGGAGAGGGAAAAGGCGTTCTCCTCCTTCAGATGGATGGGCACCGGCGTGGCGCCCACGTAGGGGATGAAGGATTCGTAGATCGGGAAACCGGGACTGGGATAGACCACCTCGTCCCCCGGACCGCAGTAGGTCTGCTGGCAAAGGCCGATGGGGGGCTTTCCTCCCGGAAAGACAACAACGCGTTCCGCCTCCGCGCGGATCCCCCGTGTTTCCGAAAGCTGCCTTGCGATGGCCGCCCGGAGGGAGGGGATCCCCTGCGGGTCGCAGTAATGGGTGTTATCCAGGTCGATCTGGCGCTTGACCTCCTCCTTGATGAAGGCGGGAACTGGAAAATCGGGTTCTCCGATGTTGCACCTGACCACCTCCCGTCCGCTCTCCTCAAGCTTTCGGATATAAGGCCCGATCTTGAATGCATTTTCACTATCGATACGCCCCGCCCTGTCCGAATACAGTCCCATCGTCATCCTCTTTATCTCGGAAATTGGGGACAGATTTCAAATCTGTCCCCAATTTTCCATCAAATCTGTCCCCGGATTCCCAAAAAGATGCCGCGCGTCAAAACAGGGCATTCGGCCTTGGCCGAACGCCCTGTTCATCTGGCGGAGAGAGGGGGATTCGAACCCCCGTGAGGGCTTTTGGCCCCCAAATCGATTTCGAGTCGATCCCGTTACGACCACTTCGGTATCTCTCCGGATATTGAAACCTTCTCATCTCCGGCGGAATCCGCTTTTTTCCCTGACGCGTCCCTCCCGCAAGCCTTTACCCCTTTTCCTTCAACCCGGCCGGCGGCTGTTTTCTACCCGGCCCATGTTGGAAAGAGAAGCGGAAGCGCCCCAATGCTGCGGCCGCATCACGCGAACGATGCTAACCTCTTTTCGCGAAAAAATCCACTCAAAATTTCGCCGCATGCATCCCGGAGGACCCCCTCCGTGACGGAGACCGCGTGGTTGAACCGCCGGTCATCGAACAGGCGATAGAGGCTGACCACCGCGCCGTTCTTTGGATCGGCGGCGCCGAAGACGAGCCGATCGATCCGGGCATGGAGGATCGCGCCTGCGCACATCAGGCAGGGTTCGAGCGTTACATAGAGCGTCGTCCCCGGGAGGCGGTAATTTCCGACGGCGACGGCCGCCCGGCGGATGGCCAGAAGCTCGGCATGGGCCGAGGGGTCGTGCAGCGCGATGGAGTGGTTGTGGGCGGCGGCGAGCAGTTCACCGTTCCGGACGATCACCGCCCCGACCGGCACCTCCCCGGCCTCACGAGCCTGTCCGGCCTCCGCAAGAGCGGTCCGCATCCATTTTTCATCGGCTTCCGGAGCTGCTTCCATGAATTGACCAGACAACCTTGATGCTCTCGTAAAATGTAATTTTTCCCCTCCCCTTTACCCTAAAGAGCACGAGACCCTGACTTTCCCCCGGAAGAGGGAGGGAAATTTCCGGCTTTGACTTTTCTCTCGAATTCCGCCATCATTCGTGATGTCTGAATAACGGAGGTTTCCCGACCCCATGACGGCGAAGAAATTTCTGATCCCTTTCATTCTGGCCTCGCTTGCAGGCCATGCGCTGGTCATCGCCCTGACGGCCCGCGTCGACATGACGGGCGGCCCGCGGCCCGAGAGGGTGATGAACGTCGAACTGAAGACGCCAACGGAAGTCGAACCGCCGCAGGCTTCGGCCCGCAGCGAGCCGGAGGCGCAGGCCGCCCGTGCGACTGCAATCCGTGGTTACCGCGAGGATTCGGTCGCCCTGCAAAACCCCGGCGGCCCTTACGAATCCTATCTCCTCCAGATCCGCCGGAAGATCGAGGGTCTATGGTCCTACCCGCCGCAGGCCCTCTCCGAAAAGCGGGAGGGAAGCGCGGTGATCCACTTCACGATCGACGCCGGCGGCGCTCTAACCGGTTATTACGTTACCTCCACCTCCGGAAGTCCGGTCCTCGACGAGGGGGCGCTTGCCGTCATCCGGGCCGCCTCACCGTTCGCAGCGCTGCCGGCGACCTTTAATCTCTCGCGCCTACACGTCACCGCGACCTTCCGCTACCGGATGGGAAATTAGTAGCATGTCGAAAAAGTATCTTTTGCAGACTATTCAAAAAGATTATCTGGGGACAGATTTGAAATCTGTCCCCAGATAATCCAGCCCTCAGATTTCGGAGATGATCCCGGCCAAGCTCCGGTTCACCTCCAACAGGCGGTCACGGAGCTCGGTCTGCTCCACCCAGGCTTTCCCCTCCGCCTGTCCCCGGCGTTCGCGGAGCTGGGCGAGCCTCGTTTCCATGTCCGCGATGAGGAAGCCCCAGTCGATCCGCGGCGCCGCCTTCTCGGGATACTTAACGCGCGCAAGCTCCGGCCCCGGCGCCAGTGTGGCCTCTTCAAGATAGTCGGGAATCGCGGCCTCGATCCCGAAGCGGCTCTGAATGAGTCCGGCCAGTTCCTGCTGGGCGGTGTATTCGCCGTGGATTAAAAAAAGACGCATCCCCTTTGTTTTGAAGCGGCCGAGCCAGTCGAGAAGCTGGCTCTGCCCCGCATGGGCCGAGAAGCCGTTGATCGTAAAGACCTTCGCCCGGACGGCGACCTCTTCGTTGAAGATATGCACCTTCTGTGCGCCGTCCACGATCTTCCGGCCCGTCGTCCCCTGGGCCTGGAAGCCGACAAAGACGATGCTCGCCCCCTCGCGCCAGAGGTTGTGGCGGAGGTGGTGTTTGATCCGGCCCGCATTGGCCATCCCGCTCGCGGAGATCACGACGGCCGGTCCCCGGACGCCGTTGATCTCCATCGACTCCTGCGTCGTCAGGGTGTAGTGAAGCCCGGGGAGGTTCAGGGGGTCTTCGCCGTTGGCAAGGAGGGCCTTCGTCTCCCCATCCATGAACTCCGGGGATTTTCGGAAGATCTCCGTTGCTTGGATCGCGAGCGGACTGTCCACGAACACGGGCATATCCGCGGGCAGGCGGCCGTCCTTCGCGAGCAGGTGGAGGGAGTAGATCATCTCCTGCGTCCGCCCCACGGCAAAGGCGGGGATGATCACCTTTTCCCCCCGGGCGTGGCTGTAGGCGATCGCCTCGGCGAGTTCGTTCAGGCTGTCCGCCTCGTCCTTGTGGTCCCGGTTTCCGTAGGTGGACTCCATGAAGAGAAAATCCGCCTCTTCGATCGCCTCCGGGTCCCGGATCAGGAGCTGGGCCGGCCGGCCGATGTCGCCGGAAAAGACGACGCGGCTTTTCGCCCCGTCCTCCAAGACGGCGAGTTCCACCATTGCCGCGCCGAGGATGTGGCCCGCGTCCCGGAAGGTCACGCTGAGTCCGGGGGACGGCGAGAAGGCCTTGCCGTAGGTGACGGCAGAAAAGAGGGGGAAGGCGGCCTGCGCATCTTTCTGGGTATAGAGGGGGATGATGTTCTCATCCCCGTGGCGGAGGCGTTTGCGGCTCTTCCACTGCGCCTCCATCTCCTGGATGTGGGCGCTGTCGAGGAGCAGGATCCGGAGGAGATCCCGTGTCGGCGGGGTCATATAGACCTTGCCGCGGAACCCCTTTTGGACGAGGCGCGGGAGGAGGCCGGAATGGTCCATGTGAGCGTGCGTCATCAGCATGAACTCGATTGCGTGGGGATCATAGATGTCAACGTCCCAGTTGCGTTTTTCGATCTCCGCGTTCCCCTGATGCATCCCGCAGTCGATTGCGAACCGCCGGCCGGCCGCCTCCAGGATGTAACAGGAGCCGGTCACCGTTCTTGCCGCACCCATAAACTTTACTTTCATAGCCGCCTCATGATGTGTGTTCGGAAAATAGGGGACTTCCCCTATTTTCCGTGTAAGGGGGGCTTCGTCCGCCCTGTGTGTCCATACCGCAACACCCCTGAAATTGCAACCGGCCATTCGCCGCGGGCGGCCCCGGTGTCACTTCGGCCTTGACAGGGTCCCCCCTTACGGGTAGATTCATAGGTGAGTGGTGGGGACAGATTTCAAATCTGTCCCCGATACTCTAAACCCTCAAAACATCCATCCGGAGGCTGATATGAACCCCGATATCGAGAACACGTGCCGGGAAACCGACATCACGGACTGGAAAGAGATTCCCATTGAATACGGGAAGGAGATCCTGAAGGTCCGCGTCCCGCCGCATTGCGCAATCATCGGCATGAAGGAGATCCCGATCGTCCCCGACCCGCGGGCGGTCTTAGAGGAAGCGCTCTCAAAACCCATCGGCTGCCCGCCGCTTGCGGAGATCATCCGGGGCAAGGGAAAACCGGCCGCGGAACTCAACGCGGCGGTGACCGTCTCCGACATCACCCGCCCCGTCCCCTACCACGGAGAAAAAGGCCTCCTCCGGCCGCTCCTGAACCGCCTGGAGGCGGCGGGGATTCCCCGGAAAAACGTCCGGATCATCATCGGCAACGGGATGCACCGGCCCAGCACCGCGGACGAACGGGCCGAGATGTTCGGCGGGGATATCCTCCGGGATTACCCGGTCATCGACCACGACTGCGAGGATGAGGCCTCGCTCACCTTCATCGGAAAGAGCGCGACCGGCGGCGACGTCTTCGTGAACAGCGCCTTCTTCCGCGCCGATCTCCGGATCGCCACGGGCCTTGTGGAGAGCCATTTCATGGTGGGACTCTCCGGAGGGCGAAAGGCAATCTGCCCGGGCCTCGTCGATAAAAGAACCATCGAAAAGTTCCACAGCCCCGCTTTCCTGGAATCCCCTTTTGCGCAAAACCTGATCCTTCAAGGGAACCCCTGTCACGAGGAGTCCCTGGCGATCGCCCGGACCGTTGGTGTCGATTTCATCGTGAATGCAACGCTCGACCGGGACATGCGCACGACCGGCGTTTTTGCCGGGGATTTCGAGGCGGCCCACGATGCGGCGGGTGCGCTCGTCCGGGAGTACGTTTCGGTGCCCGTGGAGCGCGAGTACGACATTGTTCTCACCCACGGCGGCTACGTAGGCCGGAACCACTACCAGGCTGTGAAGGCGGCCCACAATGCCCTCCCGGCGATTCGGAAAGGGGGAATCTTGATCATCGCCACCGACAACCGCGACGCGGAGCCGATCGGCGGGCCGGAATACAAAAGCCTCCTCCACATGCTCAAGATCCAGGGGGGGGAGCGCTACATGAAGATGATCGAGACGCCCGGCTGGCGCTTCACAAAGGACCAGTGGGAGCCGGAGATGTGGGCGAAGGTCTTCCGGAAGATCGATGAGAAGGATTTCATCTACTGCACGCACACCATTCCGCGCGGGGATTACTGCCTGATCCCCGGCCGGTGCGGCCTTGACTTTCTGCAGCATGAGACGGAGCGGCCCGCCGCGGCAATCGTCCGGGAGATGGTCGAAAACGCGCTGCGCGCGGCCGTGGCCGGATTCCGCAAGCGGGGGATCGAACCCGCGGTCGCCTTCATCCGGGAGGGTCCCTACACGGTCCCGTACCTCAAAACGGGAAAGGCGGCTGCTTGTTGAACGCGGTCATCGAGGCCGAACACCTCCGCAAGACCTTCGGGGAACTCGTCGCCGTTGACGATCTCTCCTTTTCGGTTGACGCCGGGGAGTGCTTCGGGATCCTCGGCCCCAACGGGGCGGGAAAGACCTCCACGGTCCGCATGGTCTATGCCTTCTCCCCACCGAGCGGGGGGACGTTGCGGGTGTTGGGCCTCGACATCACCCGGCAGGCGCGCGCGGCGAAGTCCCGAATCGGCGTCTGCCAGCAGGAGAACAACATCGATCCGGACCTCACCGTCATCCAGAACCTCGAGGTCTTCGCCCGCTACTTCAACATCCCCGCGGCCGAAGCGACGCGGCGCTCCCGGGAGCTGCTGCGCTTCATGGCCCTCGACCACCGGGAAAACGCGCGGGCTTTGGACCTCTCCGGCGGGATGATCCGGCGTCTGGTCATGGCCCGGGCGCTTCTCAACCGGCCGGAGCTCCTGATCCTCGACGAGCCGACGACCGGCCTCGATCCCCAGTCGCGACACCAGGTCTGGGAGCGTCTGGAGGAGCTCCGGGCGGACGGGCTTTCCATTCTGCTGACGACCCACTATATGGACGAGGCCGCCCGCCTCTGCGACCGGCTGATCATCATGGACCGGGGACGCCTCCTGGTCGAGGGGAAGCCGGCCGAACTGGTCCGCATTCATGTCGGCCGCCATGTGATCGAGGTCGCGAACCCCGTAAAGGAACTGCCGGCCTTTCTCCGTGAAAGGGAGATTCCCTTCGAGAACTTCGGTCACCGGTTGATCGCCGACGTGGAAGACGGCGCCGCCCTCTATCGGGAGATCGAAGAACGTTTCTGCGACAATGGGGGGTGCGTCATGCGGATGGCGACGCTGGAGGATGTGTTTTTGCGGCTGACGGGGAGGGAATTGAGAGAATGAAACTCTATCCGCCGCTCTCCCGCCGCTTTCTCCGGGTCTGGCAGAGGAATCTGACCGTCTATCGGCAGAGCTGGAAGATCAGCTTCATCCCGCCGTTGTTCGAGCCCCTCTTCTACCTGCTCGCCTTCGGCGTCGGTCTGGGCGTGCTTGTGGGAAACATCCGCTACGGGGGGGAGGAGATCTCCTACGTCCGGTTCATCGCCCCGGCGCTCATCGCGATCACGGTGATGAACAGCTCCTTCTTCGAAAACACATACGCCTCGTTCGTCCGGATGTACTACCAGAAGACCTTTGACGCAATGATGGCAACGCCGCTCACCGTGGAGGAGATCATTGCCGGCGAGATCATCTGGGGGGCGACCAAGGCGGTGATCGCGACGGCGATCATGATGGTCGTGATTAGTTTCTTCGGCCTGATCCGTTACCCGGAGGGGATGCTCCTGCTTCCGCTCGCCTTCCTGGGTGGGCTTGCCTTCGGCGCGGCGGGGATGATCTGCACGGCGCTCGTGCCGAACATCGAGCTCTTCAACCTACCGGTCTTTCTCTTCATCACGCCGATGTTTCTCTTCAGCGGGACCTTCTTCCCCGTGGAGAACCTCCCCGGGTGGGCGCAGACCACGGCCGCCTTCCTCCCGCTCACCCGCCTGGTCGATCTCTCCCGGGCCTTCACGAACGGCCGGATCGACGCCGGGCTCCTGCCGGGGATCGGCTACCTCGCCGCCTTCGCCGCGGTGACCTTTCCGCTGGCGCTTTACAAAATGCGCAAACGGCTGATCAAATGAATGTCTCGCCGTATATGCCGTCTCTATCCATTATGGTCCTTTTCTTTTCCTATTCAATAGAACCACAGGGCATCGTGCGTCATCCAGTTTTAGAGCAGGTGCTCCTTCAAACCATCGATGCCAATTTGATCAAGCGTTTTCAAGGGGTATCCTCCTGGAACCGTCTCGTCCATATCGAAGCATCTTGACGAGAAAATTCTATGACAGATCACTGGCGAAAACCCCTCCAGCGCAAAACCGTCCGGTCACTTTTTCTGCCGTCTCCAGAACGGACCGGTCTTGCCGATCTCCTTCATGGTTTGGCCCATCTCACGGGCGTACTCGAACATGTGCGAGACATAATCCTGATCCAGCCGCCGTTTGAAGTAGGGTCCTGAGAAAAGCCGCATCAGATCGGGGAGCGGCGTAATGCCTTCGTCGCTGCCTTCGGCGAAGGAGGCCCAATTGCGAACATGCCCTTCCGACCGGAAGAGGTTCATGGTCGCTCAGGCATATCCGACGTCTTCAAACCATTTCCAG
>Ga0247841_10004270_pt1 | contig 24870 bp, 17 predicted proteins | sample LaCruzMarch2015__2_FD_192410 | JGI IMG/M metagenome (GOLD analysis project Ga0247841, IMG submission 192410) | Freshwater microbial communities from meromictic Lake La Cruz, Castile-La Mancha, Spain - LaCruzMarch2015_18m | ecosystem: Environmental > Aquatic > Freshwater > Lake | place: Spain... | reverse complement strand
TTGACATTCGCTTCGCCTTCCGATTACAACAAGATCAGGGAGGATGATCTGTTCAACCTGACCGGCCTGGATACTTTTTTGCCTGGAAAACCGTTAAGATTGGAACTGCATCATAGCGATGGATCAGCGGAAGAAATAGCCATTAACCATAGTTACAGCGACCAGCAGATCCGATGGTTCAATGCCGGTAGCGCCCTTAATTATATGCAAACCTTAAAATAGAAATAATATGATAATAGCAGACTACCTTCAGGATCTGGCTAAACTGACAGAAGATTCCTGTAAAATAGAAGAGAGTTTATTTAAACAATTTGATGTAAAACGCGGACTTCGCAATGCCGATCACACAGGTGTACTTGTTGGTCTCACCCGCGTGGGCAGCGTGGTCGGATATGAAAAAATCGATGGCAAACTTGAGGCAATCGATGGAAAATTAATATACCGGGGAATTGATATCCGGGATTTGGTACGTGGATGTCAGACAGCAAAACGCCCCGGTTTCGATGAAACGGTTTTTTTACTTCTTTTTGGCCGTCTTCCTTTGAACGAGGAACTCGAAATGTTTTCGGCTGGCATGGCTGAACTCCGTGCTCTGCCTGAAAATTTCAACCGGGATATGATATTGACAATGAAAGGCAAGGATATCATGAATATGCTTGCACGTTCAATCCTGGCGTTATACACGCTGGACGAAAAGGCCGATGATACATCGATTGAGAATATTTTGAGACAATCCATCAGCCTGATTGCCAAGATATCAACCATTGCGGTGTATTCTTATCATGCCATGCGGCACCTGATCTATTACGACACGCTTACAGTAAGGTACCCGGATAAAAAGCTCAGCACAGCCGAAAATTTCCTTTACATGCTGAAGGGAAATGATTACACTGCGCTGGAAGCAGAATTGCTTGATCTTTCTCTGGTGCTCCATGCTGAACACAGCGGAGGGAACAATTCTACATTCACAACACGGGTTGTAAGTTCAAGCGGAACTGATACCTATTCGGCTATTGTGGCAGCCATAGGTTCGCTCAAGGGACCGCTGCATGGGGGTGCAAACATCCAGGTAATTGAGATGATGGAGAATATTAAAAACAATGTCAGGAACTGGGAGAATGATGATGAAGTTGCCGAGTATTTGCGAAAGATTACCCGGAAGGAGGTTCATGATAAATCAGGGAAAATATATGGTTTTGGCCATGCTGTTTATACAGTGTCCGATCCAAGGGCGATCCTACTGAAGGAGAAGGCCAGACTGCTCTCCATTGAAAAAGGAAGGGAAGATGAGATGAAACTCTATGAATCCATCGAACGTATCGGCCCTGGAATTTTCTATGAATTCAAAGGCACCCAGGACAAACTCATCTCCCCGAATGTCGATTTTTACTCCGGATTCGTTTACGAATGCCTGAAGATACCCAAGGAACTCTTCACACCGTTATTCGCAATTTCCCGTATCAGCGGATGGTGTGCACACCGGCTCGAAGAGTTGATCAGCGGTCGCAGAATTATCCGGCCTGCATATAAAACAGTTGAGCCTTCACGCGATTACATTCCTTTGGAAGAGCGGAGCATTTAGCAAAAACCACCCTGTCAGGGTGGTGGACCCTGTCAGGGTGGTTTTTTTCATCCATACATTTTTTTCATAGCATTATTCACCAGGCGGGATGCTAACCGGCGGGGGATCAAATTCATCAGGAAGAAATATTGTAACCGGTTTGTCAATCCGGGGATACAAATTGTCTTTTTTCCGAGCTGCCCGATAGCATATCGCGCTACATCAATGGCCTGCATTACAGGTGGTTTCATTTTTTCGAAACTCGGTTTGCTTTTCCAGTAGGTGGGTGTCGAGACAGTTCCGGCACAGCAAACGGTTATCTCAATCCCGTGCTCCTCAAGTTCTTCATGTAGCGCTTCGGTGAGCCTGATGCCAAAGGCTTTCGTTGCAGCATAGGTAGCAACATATTGTGGTCCGATCAAACCTGCGAGTGACGAAACAATAATGATCCCGCCAGTTTTTCCGGCTGATATCAACCTGTTCGAGAATCCATGGACCAGGTGAAGGAGAGTTCTTGTGTTGACCGACAGGAATCCATCGAGTTCGGCACGATTAAGGTTCGTAAAACGGCATACACGGCTAAAGGCTGCGACATAAACTAAAAACCGGCAATCATTCGATGCAGCAACGTACATGCACCTGTCAGCGGCATCCTCATCGGCCAGGTCGATATTTACCTCAAGGGTTTTAACCTGATATGTCTTTTCGGTTTTTATGGCCAGATCATGCATAGCCCTGGTGTTTTGATCCACCAGAATTATATTGAATCCTGCGGCTGCAAGTTCAACGCAAAATCCTTCCCCTATTCCTTCTGCGGCACCTGCCACCAGCGCCCAGTTGCCATATTGTCCGTTTACCTCTGTCATGTTTTTTCTATCTTTGCCGATTCTGCAATAATAGCTATTTCTAGTCAAAATGAGGAACCTGCTGTTTTTCTTTTTAAGAATGTTAAAATTCATCCGGTTAACCGGATTAAAACTTTGGGGGACAACCGAAACCGATATCCATGATGAAAGGGTTAAAACAGGGAAAGCATGGGAGGAATTCTGTGATAACCTGAAATTGGCCGGCGCTTCACTCATGTACCCGGGCGCCCCACGTGATGCGTTTAACCAGGCCGAAGGGCTGCGTTACCTTACACGGCTTACCCGGGGCGGGTTAGAGGCATTTGTGGAATACAGCGATCCTGCTTTCCCTGTACTTCGCAGGATGGCCCATGAAACAGTGAAACTGGGAGCAGATAATCCGGATAACTATTATTTTAATGCCCAGATCAGTGGAAAATATGATTACCGCCTCACCGGCAAAAGGAATACTGTACATTACCTCGGTTTTTTTACTCAGAACGGAAATTACGGAACCACCGGGGGAATGGCGCCATGCGGCTCACTTGAACATTCGGGGCTCAATCTGGAGCCTGACGGAAGTTTTGAAATCATCGTGAGTAAAACTCCCCGCGGGAAAAACTGGCTGAAAATAGAAGATGATACAAGCATGGTGATGGTTCGACAAACCTTTTTGAACCGGTTTACGGAAACTGCCGCAGAAGTGACCATTGAAAATCTTGATGGACGAATTGCCCCGGATCCGGTTACACCTGCCATGATAGATGAGGGCCTGAAAACTGCCTCGATGTTTGTTGCCGGGGCATCGTTAATGTTTGCAAAATGGGCAAAAGGGTACCAGAAACATACAAACAGGCTTCCTTTGTTCGATCCCGAAGTGTCAAACGCTGCCGGAGGCGATGTCCGCATCATCTATTACCACAGTCATTGGCGGCTTGCACCGGACGAAAGCCTGGTAATTGAAGTGAAACCTCCTGATTGTGATTCATGGAATTTCCAGTTGAATAATTACTGGATGGAGTCGCTCGATTACAGGTATTTCACTATATGCATCAATAAGGCATCTGCACAGTATGAACCGGATGGATCGGTGCGGGTCATTGTGGCACACAAGGATCCGGCGCTGCCTAACTGGATTAACACCTGTGGCCATGCTGAAGGCACCATGTTGTGGCGTTGGTACCGGCTGGCCGATGGAGCAGAACAGGTTGAACCGGCATGCCGGATTGTTAAAATTAAATAATGAGCCACTCCGGAAAGTACGATTAATTGGATTCTGAGCGAAGTCGAAGAATGCAATCACATGACAATGAAGACATTTCGACTTCACTCCCTGTTCAGTTTGCTTTGAAAATGCCTTTTCGGAGTAGGCTCAAAAATATAAAACAATCGAATTTTCTGATGTTTCGAATTAAACCAGGAGTTGATGAAAGGACAAGAACATGATTGAAAAACTGCCTGCAGAACGACAAAACTTCCGTAAAAGTCCGTTTTGGTTCAGAGGAATCAATCAATGCTGGCTAGGAACTTATTCATTAGGGACTAAAATAAAGCTTGATAAGGATGATCTTATCAGATCTGCCAGGAGAATTACCGGGTTGAATAATTTTGGAAATGACTTTCATGATGAACCGCTTGCAAGATTATTGCAGGCAGTAAACGAAGAGGCTAACCTCCATCCGATCGGGCGATTCATAACCTGGCAGCGTTTTGTCAGCTTATTGAGTATTCGTTTGCGCGCTGAATATTTTTTTAACAAATACCCGCAGATCCTTGACCAGGAAATTTATCCTGCATGGATCATTGTCGGTCTGCAGCGAACCGGCACCACAAAAATGCAGCGCCTCCTTGCCGAAGACCCCGACCATCGCGTGATCCCCAGCTGGGAGGTGATAAACCCGGTTCCGATCAACCTGGATTTATATGACCTGTCTGTAATTCAAAATCATATTATTGAGGATAATCATCACACACCAGCATCCCAGTACACATGTTCATCCGTTCACAAACCACTTCCAATTTATCCAAGTCCACAAGACAAACGCATCTCTATCGCTCATACATCTGTTAAAGCGCTGAAGTTCATGTCGCCAGGATTTTTTGCCGTTCATCCAATTGATGCCATGCAACCGGAAGAGGATATCCTGATGCTTGACATTAGCTTTCTCAGTACGACACCCGAATCGATGATGCATGTCCCGTCATATTCAAATTGGATGGAACACACAGATCAGTCTGAGGCATATGCCTATGCGGCCAAGTTGTTAAAGTTCCTTCAATGGATAAAGCCGGCGAAGCGATGGGTGCTGAAAACGCCGCATCATCTTGAATTTCCCGACCTGATTGAGAAACACTTCGGAAACGTTCATTTTTTGTGGCCCCATCGGAAAATTTATGAATCCGTTCCATCATTCCTGAGCATGGTCACTTATAATCGCATGATATTCAGTAATCATGTTGATATCGCCCAGGTCGCTGCTCACTGGGTGCGCAAAACCGGTTATATGCTTGACAAAGCGCTTGATTATCGGCAGAAGGAAAGCAACTATGTGAAATTTACCGATATCCACTATAGAGATCTTGTCACCGATTCAATCAAAGAACTTTCAAAAATATACCAGTTGAACGGGGGATTAACTCCCTCGCTTATTGAACGCTTTCAGCAACATGAATTGGATCATCCGCACCAAAAGCATGGAGAACACAGGTATTCACTGGCTGATTTCGGCCTGAGTGAGGCGGATATTGACAAGCACACAACCCATTATCAGCATTTTATTTCAGAACTATATGGCAAACAGCAAGCATAGAAAATATGATAATCCGGTAACTGCCACCCTGACGGGTATAGCTGACCTTTTTCGTAAGCAAACACCCGCCGGAACACTGAAACTCTCAGACCGCCTAGACGGGAAGACCGTACTGGTCGACGGCGCAAGTTCAGGCCTTGGATTTGCCGTTGCTGCTGACATGGCCAGGCGCGGAGCCAGGGTGATCATGGCTTGCAGAAGCGGGATTCCCGGTCAGGGAGAAAAGGTAAAGAAAATATCTGGGAACCAGGATATTCACATGCTACATGTTGATTTCTCCGACATTGGCAGTATCCATAATCTTGTTGCCGAAATAAAAGCAAAATTCGCTCCCCTGGATGTTCTGGTATGCAACGCCGGGATTGTTCCGAAACAAAGCCGGAAAACCAGGCAGGGACTTGAAGAGATGTTTATGGTGAACTATTTCTCAAAGTTTATCTTCGTTAACCTGCTTCTTGAAAATGAATGTTTTGGTATCACAGCCGGACCCACTGCAATTGATCAAGCAGGCGACCAGTCAAATCCGAAAACCAGAAACCAAACCCCGGAACTTAAATCTGAAAACCTGACCGAAATTGTGCCGGGAGGGGCCAGGCGAAAATCAAAAATCCCCAGAATCATATTCGTAGCCTCTGAAAGTCACCGGAATCCGGAAAGTTTTCAGTGGGATGATTTTGGTATCTATAGAGATTACAATATTGGTAAATCGATTGAATTGTATGGTTACTATAAGCTTCTGTTAACGACTTTTTCTTGCGAATTGTCGCGCAGGATGAACCCGGATGGAATGACAACCTGCTCGGTTTTTTCCATGTGCCCCGGACCTGTTAATTCGAACATAGCACGCGAAGCCCCGAAGATTTTCATACCGCTTTTGAAACTGGTGTTTGGTATTTTCTTCAAATCGCCAGCCAAAGCTGCTATACCAGTGGTTTATCTTGCTGCTTCGAATGATTTTGAAGGAAAATCATTCGATTATATATTCCTGATGAGCAGGAAAGAGATAGATGAAAAGGCATCAAACCCGGAAAATGGTAAAAAACTTTGGAAATTATCAGAGGAGCTGCTGAAAAGGCTACAGACTGTATAAAAGCTGTATTTCTTCTTTCCAGATCGTTTCATCCGGTGTTTCCAGGATGAGTGGGATCTCATCGAACCTGGGATCATGCATCAGACGCCTGAAAACATCCAGCCCGAGGGTACCTTTCCCCAGGCTGTCATGCCGGTCGACCCGGCTTCCCAAACCCTTTTTCGAATCGTTGATGTGCATTGCCTTCAGATATTGAAATCCGATAATCATGTCAAAATGCCTGAACGTCTCATTAAATGCGGCATCCGAAGTCAGATCGTAACCCGCCGCAAATGAATGACAGGTATCAATACAAACGCCAACCCGCGATTTATCTTCTACAAGATCAATGATGTACCTGATTTGTTCAAATTTAAAACCCAGGTTAGTGCCTTGTCCTGCCGTGTTCTCAATTACGGCAATTACACCATGGGTTTTATCAAGGGTAATATTGATTGATTCCGCAATACGCTCCAAACAAGCTTCATCACTTATTTTACCCAATGACCCGCCAGGGTGGAAATTTAGCCGGTCGAGGCCAAGTTGTTCGCAACGGGTCATCTCATCAAGGAAAGCTTCACGCGATTTATCAAGACCTTCCTGTTCAGGATGGCCCAGGTTGATCAGGTAGCTGTCGTGAGGCAGGATGTGCCTTGCCTCAAATCCAAATTTTTCGCAATTTTCCCGGAACTGCTTAATACTGCTTTTGGTGAGTGGCGATGATTTCCATTGTCTCTGATTACGGGTAAAAAGCGCAAATGCCTTTGCCCCGATTTCATGCGCATTGACAGGTGCATTTTCAACGCCACCCGAAGCGCTCACATGGGCTCCAATATACTTCATAGTTTTTCCTGTTTGTAAATCGCGTGTAAAGATATTATTATTTCGTAATAGAAAAGTCATGCCTTTGTCAATGAATTGGTTAATCGGTTTTAAAGAAAATTTAACAACATGATGAAATAATCCAACAAAAAAAATAGTATTTTTGTAAAAAATAGAGGAGAAAGTGTATTCTTCAAAACTACTTTTATGCTATCATGAATGATATTATTGAATATACAATCTGATCATTAATTATAAAATACTAAACTATGAAAAAGGTAATACTATCTTCCGTGCTTCTGGTAATATCGATAAGTTTGTGGGCGCAAACCACATTGACCTATAAAAACAATGCCTTGTTATCAGGCGATGTAAATGTTTATCGCGAAATTCAATTTACTGATCCTGGTAATGCCGGTGCGAATCAGATTTGGGATTTCTCGGAAATTCAATATACTGATAAGAATCTTGAAAGCAACATTAAATCTGTTCCTTCAAAAAACCTTTCAGGAGTCAGTGACTTTAACCTTATACTTAACGACACCGGGTATGAATATTTCTATAATTTCAAGGAGAATGGCTTTGAAGAAAAGGGATTTGTTAACAATGAAAAGGAAATGATATTAGTGTATTCCGATCCAATTTTCAAAATGAAATATCCGTTTTCCTTTGGTGAACAGTTTTCCGATACCTATGAAGGAATTGCCATTTACAAAGAAGTCTCCCGGATTGATGTCAGTGGCGACTATCATGTGAGCGCCGATGCCTTTGGCACACTGATTTTTCCAGATCGGGTTATAAAAAATGTTTTGCGCGTAAAAATCACCAGGGAGGGATTAGACCGCAACATGTGCGGATCAACGGTATCAAATGCTGTCAGGTATTTATGGTACGCCCCCGGAATGAGATACCCGGTATTGAATATCAGTTCCATGGAATACCAGACAAGTGCGATGGAGCCAATCGTCACAAAAACCGCTTTTGTAAATCTTGAACAGATCGATGAGAGCAATACGATTACGAATGTGGATGAACCACAAAACCAGGTTGATAAATCGGATGTTTCAGTGATTCTGTTCCCAAATCCGTTCAATGAGCAAATTACCTATAATTATTTTCTGAGAAAGGAACTGCCTGTTTCGATTGAGTTATACGATATGACGGGAAAAAACAGATTGCAACTTGTTAAAAATCAGGTTCAGACTGAAGGATTACACACCGGAGAACTTGACGGGGTAGCGAATGGAATGACCCCGGGTATCTATTATTTGCGTTTCACATTCGACAAGAAGGTCGTTATCAGTAAGATAGTAAAAATCTAACAATTATTTCTGATTGTTAAAAGAGCATGACCTGAACTTTTTTTTATGGTCGTAAAAGCCAGTGTGGGAATTTCCGTTTAAAAATTCTTAATTACACTGTGGGGGGCTTTTAATCCATATTTCTGCGAAAAAAACTTATAAAGCTATTTTTTTCATCGTCCGGCGTACCGTTTCGTATGAAATACCATCGGTAAACCGAAGTTCTAACAACTTGTCTGCCAATAATCGCAAAGACCAGCGTGCAAACCTCTTGGGCGGTTCAACACAAGCCAATGCAATTAAGTGGGCTTCCATATCCCCATCCACCAATTTATCGTATACACGGGAAGTAGGCGCCATTTTTAATGCTGCTTCAAGCCCTTCCTCAACAAACCGCTTTTTTACCCGATCAATGGTTCGCATCCCGATTTTCAACACCTTACAGATATCTTCATTGATCTGGCTTTCAATATGTGAACCACGATCAACATTCAGGAGAATCAAGGCATGAATGATCTTCTTTGCGGCATGTGTTCCAATCCTGGTCATTTCAGTCAATTGATCTCGTTATTCCTTTGTAAGAGTAACCTTATATGTCGTCATTGCCTTTTTTCGGCTAAGATGTGAAATTATTATAATTACGTCATTTTAATTGTGACGCGACACTAACGTCTGTTTTCGAATTCATTGCATAAATCCTGAACTGTTTTCTCCCGGGGGAAACAGGATCTGAGTCTTTTAATGCAAAGAGCAGCGTTGACCCTGTCATGCTGATTCATGTAAAATGCAAACAGGGCGTATAGCATATCGTAATTACAAGGTTCAAAAGATAATCCCCTAAGCAGGGTAGCCACACATTTGTCATTCTGGCCGGTCGCCTGGTATAGCAGCCCAAGATTATACCAAATACGAGGATTTGCGCCCGACTTGGTTGATGCAGTTTCCAGGATTGCAATCGCCTCGCCAAATCTCTTCTGCTCACCATACAGCAATGCAAGATAGTAAAAACCATCCTGTACATCAGGATGGTTGGTAATAAGGTCATTAAAGAGTTGTTCCGCGAGTTCCATTTTACCCTCCTGATAATACAGCATGGCCAGGTTGATTTTGGCTGGATAGAAAAGATTGTCAAGGGCGATGGCTTCGCGGTAGTTCTCTTCAGCCTTGAGCAGGTCTTTGGTTTTAGCATAATAATTGCCAAGGTTAAATCGCCCGGAAGGAAAATCGGCGAGATATTCCAATGAACTTTTATACTCCTCAAAAGCCTTGCGGAACAAGCGGTACTGGGTTTCGTTGAAGGCGTCTTTCCGGTAAGTCGAAAGCCTGTATGCCGCCTCCATTCGAACGGTTTTAATGGGATCACCAAGCAGCGGGGCCAGCATGTGAATAAGCCCTGCAGAATCGGCAGCCATAAAATTTTCGGCTGCTTCACGGCGCAGTAATGGGTCAGGATCGTTCAATGATATGCGCACTGCATCCTGAGCTTGTGCACTTGGGTAGGATGACAGATAACCAATGGCGGTGGCCCGGATGATCTCAGGGTATAGGTTGCTGTTGATGATCCTCAGCAGGCCCGAGTCGGCACCTGCATTTCCGGCAGCTGCTTCGGCAAGTATGGTTCCATAGTGGGCTTTCTTTCGTTCGCCATACCACTTATTTACATTCTGAAGTGCCCACTGGTCGGTTTTGTCATCATGGCAATTGATGCAGGCATTCGGTGTGCCGAGTTTTATTGACAAATCAGGGCGTGGAATTCGCATGCTGTGGTCAAATCGCCGGTCGACTCCCATGTAATACTGCCCTGGCATGTGGCAGTCGCGGCAAAAATTTCCGTCGCCAGCACCGAGATTCCGTCCCTGTTTATTGACGAATGATGTTCCCTTTTCGCCCTTTGATTTATGCAGGTGATGGTTGAACGTATCGTATTCATCGGAACGGTGACATTGAGTACATAATGCATTTCCCTCAAATTTCCGTTGCAGGCTGTGCGGATCGTGACAGTCGCCACAGCGAACGTCTTTCATATACATCTTGCTCTGGGTAAAAGAGCCATATTCATAGTCCTCATCCTTGAATTGCCCGTCGATGTGATAGGTTGGCCGGGTTGGCAACTGAGGGATGGCATAACTCAGAAGCTCACTATGCGCATGATCATAAGGCCCGGTTGAACTTCTTCGGGCATGACAGGGAGCACAGGATTCCACATACTGGCGGGAGGTTATTTTGCTGGTTTTCACCACCAGGCCTGTGTTGTTGTCCTGTGGCCGCGCCAGTTCCGGCAACCTTGCCCATTCGATATGTAACGATCCCGGTCCGTGGCAAGCTTCACAATTTACATTGATGTCAATCCAGGTTGTGTGGTAAGATTTTGTTTCAAGATTGTAGTTTTTCTGAAGGTTTGTGGAATGGCATTCGGCACACATGCTGTTCCAATTCTGGGCCTGGTTGGTCCAGTAAAGCCAGTTGCCGGGTTTCAGGTCTTCCGGGGTGTACACCATGGCTGCCATGTGGAACCATTTATTTTCAATTGTATTCCATGCAATGGGCAGGCACTGGTATTTCCCGTTTTCAAAAGGGATAAGGTATTGCTGCAAGGGCCTGATGCCAAAGGTATGCGTTATCTGAAATTCCTTCATGAACCCTCCGGGCCCTTCGGTGTAAACAAAGAATTTTCCGGCTCGTTTGTAGAACTTCGATGTTTTCCCGTTGAAGGTGAATTCTGCGTTGTTAAAGTTCCCCCGAACCGAGGTATCGGAAGCAATCGCCATGGCACTGTCATGGTCCGATCCTTGCCATAGTCTGTATTCTTTCTGGTGGCATTCGATGCATGCATTACCACCGGTAAATTCTGCCACAGGATCTTTGGTTTCTCCGGAATTGCGGTTCACAATCATGGAAAGTGGAAAAGAAATCACAATCACCACGGTGGCAACCAGTCCGGTAATTTTCCAGGATCTAAGATTTGTGGTCATCATGCGTAAATAAGTTGATCTTTTCTGAATGTTTTCCGCTCTTTCAGGGTTCCAATGTCAACCTTTACGACTCCGTTTTCAATGATCACCGGGTAGAAATCAAGTGCCCTGGCAGCTGGAGGGTTTAACACTTCACCACTGATGTCGAAGGCAGAAGAATGGCAGGGACAGATGAATCTTTTTTTATTTTCTTCCCATGAAACGGAACAGCCTAAATGGGTACATCGCAGGGATAGCGCAATGAATCCGCCATCCTCCTGGCGGGCAAGGTAGAATCTCCCACCCATGAATGCGCTTACTGTACCAGGTCTGAATGAGTCGACCAGTCCGGCTTCAAGTAATTGTTTTGGTGCAGCGATATTCTTGTTTTTACCAGAGAAAAAATATGCCATGATCATTCCAACCGATTCAATGGCTACCAGGATGCCCAGGCCTTTCCATGCCATACCAAAGAAATCACGGCGGTTCATGCCGTTACGGGTACCATCTTCCGCTATATCTTGACCTGCTTTCTTCATGAATTATCTTCGTTAAACATTCCAGGGGTATGTCAGTTCCATGTCCTTTCCCCTGAAAAAGATGCCTGTCAGCGTCAGTAAGATAAAGGCAACCACGATAAAAACAAAAACAGCCTGAACCAGTTCCGCCTTTGAAAGTCTGAATCCTTTCAGGTGCAATTGATAATACCCTCCCATCAGCAGCATCAGGATCAGAAGTGGGATCGCCCCATTGCTGATCAGCGCCGGTACGCCCGGCATGATCATTTCAAAGTTCAACACATACGCATTAAAAAGTATTCCTGCAAGCGTGACTATGGCAGCAAAAATGGCCGTTTGCTTTGCTGACTGTATCCCTTTACCGGATATAAACCAATTACCATTCGGCGGTTCATCGTATTTAATGAACGGTATCCATGCCAAAAACACCATCACACTCAAAGGAATAATAAACGCTGCAAAGAGAGGATGAAAATGCATCAACAACTCCTGCACTCCTGCAAAGTACCAGGGTGCCTTGGTCGGATTCATGCTATAAGATGGATTCGCCTTGTCGAGCAAAGGTGCATTGAAGAGTGCAGCGAAGGTTACCAAAACGGCCATGAGTACCAGTCCAACAATAAATTCCCTGAAAACCAGGTTGGGCATTACAGGCACCATCTCACTTTTTCCCGGGGTTTCGGGCAACAAAACACCACCAGCCTTACGGACGCGCCAGAAATGATATAGTACTAGTGCCAGTAATAAAAACGGGAGGAGTGCGGTATGATAAGTGAAAAAGGTTTGCAGGGTTCCTGCATTCAGCTCTTTCCCCTGTATGATCATCGTTTGCAGGCTTTCACCGCCCAAAGGCAAATATCCGATTATATTGGTGGAAATTGTTATAGCCCAGTAGGCAAGTTGATCCCAGGGGAGGAGATACCCAGTGAAATTCGAAAAAACGATGATGACCAGGAGCAAAAGGCCAAAAAGCCAGTTTATCTTTCGTAAATCCCGGTAGGCCCCGGTAAAGAAAACCTTGAGGAAATGGAGAAAAGCAAGCAGCAGCAGGAATACACCGCTCCAGTAATGGATATTGCGGATAAAGGAACCGAAAATAACCTGGTTTTTTATGAACAGCACAGAATCATAGGCGCCGACAGGGGAGGGTACATAATAAAATCGAAGCAGGATGCCAGTGACGATCTGGAGCACAATCAACATGGCCGCCATGCCCCCCAACCCAAAGGTGCGGTTAAATCCCAATGCAGTTTCATTGACCTTTACCGGATGGAGATGGAGAAAAATAGTACGCATTAAATCTTCCTGATAATTATATGTGACATTTTCGACAAGCCAAATTTAGAGAAATTTCAAGAGTATCAGTCAAAACAATATTTTAATAAACAGGTTTATCAGACAATGATCTGCACATTTTCTCTTAACGTAAAATAACTGATCACACAATAGACAGTAATAACTCCTCAAGATTTTTCAAAACAGTTGCGACACCACCACGATTTCGATCTGGTACATCGACATAAAACAAAAGGAAATTGCCGGGAAAGACGATTTTTATTTGTATTTATATTTTGCATAACAAAAAAGGGTCTCAAACTTGAATAGTCTGAAACCCTTGTCTTTCTAAGTCGGGGTGAGAAGACTCGAACTTCCGACCCCTTGCACCCCATGCAAGTACGCTAGCCAACTGCGCCACACCCCGATTGATTCCGGAACGTTCCCGGATTTGAGGCTGCAAATTTAAGTAAAATTTTAATCCATTCAACCTTCATCTCAAATTCAAATTCCGCAGATATCCCTTTTTTTCCTAATTTTGTGGTTCAAAACAAAATTTTATGAGCGAAAACAAGGAAAATGTCCGCTGCCTGATTATTGGATCGGGTCCTGCCGGATATACGGCAGCTATTTATGCGGCCCGTGCCGATCTTAAGCCCGTGATGTATCAGGGAATGCAACCGGGAGGACAATTAACCATTACAACCGAAGTTGAAAATTTTCCGGGATATCCCAAGGGAATAACCGGACCGGAAATGATGGAAGAATTCAAACAACAAGCCGAACGGTTTGGAACCCAGATCAGGTTCGGTGTTGTTACTGAGGTTGATTTTTCAAGTCGGCCATTTATTGTCAGGGCGGATGATGGTAAAACCATTGTTGCGGAAACCGTGATCATCGCAACCGGAGCTTCCGCCAAGTGGCTGGGAATGGAATCGGAAAAGAAATTCATGGGCATGGGCGTTTCAGGTTGTGCAACATGTGATGGATTCTTTTACCGGGGTCAGGATGTGGCCATCGTTGGTGGAGGCGATACTGCGGCAGAAGAGGCTACCTACCTTGCAAAACTTTGTAAAAAAGTTTACATGATCCACCGCCGTGATGAACTGCGAGCCTCCAAAGCCATGCAGCATAAGGTTCTTAACACACCAAATATTGAAATGGTATGGAACGCTGCCCCTGAGGATGTCCTGGGTGATGAAAGCGGCGTTACCGGGGTTCGCGTTCGCAATGTTAAAACCGGCGAATCCAGAGACTTACAGGTATCGGGATTTTTCGTAGCCATCGGCCATAAACCCAATACTGAAATGTTTGTTGGCCAGTTGGCGCTTGATGACCAATATTACGTAATTACAAAACCCGGAACCACACAAACCAGCGTTCCAGGCGTATATGCAGCAGGCGACGTTCAGGATCATCATTACCGCCAGGCCATAACAGCAGCAGGCACCGGGTGTATGGCTGCAATTGAAGCAGAGCGCTTTCTGACAAATTAAAAGGAATATCGAATATCTAATACCGAATTTTGCACTTTGCATTTAGAATTTTGCATTTTGAATTTTCATTAACATGATAACATATTTTAAAAATTCCGAGCATTATTATGCAGTGGAAAGCCATGAAAAACCTGGCGAAAATGACCTGGATAAATTGAACTGGTTGTTCGGCGATGCAGAATGCATCGCCGAATCTGTTTTGAAGGGTACCTTTATTGGCCCCCGGCGGGAAATGATTACACCATGGAGCACCAATGCAGTTGAGATCACCCAGAATATGGGGATTACGGGGATAACCCGTATTGAGGAATTTACGATTTACGATTTACGATTTACGAATGAAGAGCAACCCGTCCCCAGTCACGCGTCACGTGTCGCGCGTCACGAATTACCTGTCACGCGTCACGCGTCACGCGTCACCTCTTACGATCCCATGCTCCAGCATGTTTATGAGGGAATGAACCAGGAGATATTTCATGTTCTGCACAATCCGGATCCGGTTCTGTTTATTGAGGATATTGCCGCCTACAATGCCAGCGAAGGATTAGCGCTGAGCAACGAGGAGATTCAATACCTCATCAGCCTGTCTCATAAGCTCAAAAGGAATCTTACCGATAGCGAAGTGTTTGGGTTTTCACAGGTTAATTCAGAGCATTGCAGGCATAAAATTTTCAATGGGACTTTCATCATTGATGGGAAGGAAATGCCGGAATCCCTCTTTTCAATGATCAGGAAAACCGCCAGGGAACATCCAAACTTCATCGTATCTGCCTATAAAGACAATGTCGCCTTTATCCTGGGCCCGGAAATAGAGCAATTTGCTCCGGCCAGGCAACATATAGCCGATTTTTTCACCATTCGGGATATCAGTTCTGTCATCTCCCTTAAAGCCGAAACCCACAACTTTCCTACAACAGTCGAACCATTCAATGGCGCTGCTACCGGCTCCGGTGGCGAGATCCGCGATCGGATGGCTGGCGGAAAGGGGAGCATTCCGCTGGCCGGTACTGCTGTGTATATGACCTCCTATCCCCGGCTTGAGGGTGGCCGTGCATGGGAAAAAGCGCTTGAAGCCCGGCCATGGTTATATAAAACACCGGAGGAAATTCTTATCAAGGCATCCAATGGCGCCAGTGACTTTGGAAATAAATTCGGACAGCCGCTGATCTGCGGATCGCTGCTGACCTTTGAGCATGAAGAAAACGGGAAAACATTCGGATTTGATAAGGTTATCATGCAGGCCGGCGGTATCGGGTTTGCGAGGAAGACTGACAGCCTGAAAGAAAACCCTGAAGGGGGGCAGCATATCATCGTTCTCGGTGGCGATAATTACCGGATTGGCATGGGAGGAGGAGCCGTTTCATCGGTTGCCACAGGAGAATACGGCAATTCTATTGAACTGAATGCCGTGCAACGATCGAATCCCGAAATGCAGAAACGGGTATTCAATGCCATCAGAGCCATGGCTGAAATGGAAACTAATCCCATCGTATCGATCCATGACCATGGAGCAGGAGGTCACCTCAATTCCCTTTCAGAACTTGTGGAGAACACAGGTGGAACTATCTACATTGATTCACTTCCAGTTGGCGATCCAACTTTATCAGCCAGGGAGATCATCAGCAATGAATCACAGGAGCGAATGGGGCTCGTGATCGGGGAGAAGGACCTCTCCATGCTTGAAAAAATAGCATTCCGTGAACGGGCGCCGTTATATGAAGCCGGTAAAACATCTGCCGATCATCAGCTTGTATTCCGGGACCGGAAAAACGATAGCAACCCTGTTAATCTCAAACTGGAAGATTTTTTTGGAAAACCTCCAAAAACAATCCTTCGGGACTTATCCTATCCAACAATCTATTCACAACTTACCTATAAGCCACAACTGCTCTCAAAATATCTTGAATCTGTTTTACAAATGGAATCAGTGGCTTGCAAAGATTGGCTTACCAACAAGGTTGACCGTGCTGTTTCCGGAAAAATTGCAATGCAGCAGACATGCGGAACTGTTCAACTCCCACTGAACAACCTGGGGGTTGTGGCGCTCGATTATACGGGTGTCAGGGGCATCGCAACTTCTTTGGGCCATGCACCGGTTGCTGCCTTGATCGATCCGGCATCAGGATCGCGTCTTTCGATTGCCGAAGCGCTTACGAACCTGGTTTGGGCGCCTCTGACCCATGGATTGAAAGGTGTTTCACTCTCTGCAAACTGGATGTGGCCCTGTCGAAATCCGGGGGAGGATGCCCGGCTTTATGCCGCAGTCAAGGCCGTCAGTGATTTTGCCATTGAACTGGGGATCAACATTCCGACGGGCAAGGATTCATTGTCAATGATCCAGAAGTACCCGGATGGCACAACAGTATTATCTCCCGGAACCGTTATTATTTCTGCGGTTGCTGAGGTTGCAGATGTGAAGAAAGTGATCAGTCCGGTTCTGATCAATGAGCCTGATTCTCAGTTGCTTTATATTAATTTTTCAAGAGATTCCCTGAAACTGGGCGGGAGCAGTTTTGCCCAGGTGGTCAATACAATTGGGAATGAAGCTCCTAACGTAAAAGATTCAGAATATTTTGTCAGGGCGTTTGATGCAGTTCAACAGATGATCCATGAAAATCTGATCCTGGCCGGACATGACATTTCGGCAGGAGGACTGATCACGACCCTGTTGGAGATGACATTTGCAAATGTGGATTTTGGGATGGATGCTGACCTGACTCAAATGGAGGAACGCGATACCATCAGGTTGCTTTTCAGCGAGAATCCTGGGATCGTCATACAGGTAAAGGATTTGGAGGCAGTGCAGGAGATCACGAAACTGGCAAGGATTGATTTCGTGATGATTGGTAAAATAAACCAGGAAAGAACTATTGCTATAACAAATGGGATCGACCATTATTCTTTCGATATAGATGCAATGCGTGATATCTGGTTCACAACTTCTTACTTGCTTGATCGAAATCAATCAGGCGTAAAACTTGCCCTGGAGCGGTTTACGTATTACAAACAACAACCACTACAGTTCCGGTTTACCAAATCATTTACCGGTACTTACGCCCAATATGCCATCGATTCACGGCGGCGTACAACGACAGGAGTTAGAGCTGCTATTATCAGGGAAAAGGGGGTGAACCGCGATCGCGATATGGCCTGGGCATTATATATGGCCGGATTTGATGTGAAGGATGTTCATATGACCGATCTCATCTCTGGTCGCGAAAACCTGGAAGATGTCAACATGATTGCTTTCGTTGGCGGGTTTTCCAATTCTGACGTACTGGGATCGGCTAAAGGCTGGGCCGGAGCGTTTCTTTTCAATGAAAAGGCAAATCAGGCCCTGGTAAACTATTTCAAACGTGAAGATACACTGAGCCTTGGAGTCTGTAACGGTTGCCAGTTGCTGGTTGAATTGGGTCTGATATACCCGGAGATTTACCATCCAAAAGCTGAAATGAACCAGCACCCAAAAATGTCATGGAATGATTCGCATAAATATGAATGCGCTTTTGTAGGATTGGATATTGTCGAAAACCATTCGGTGATGTTGCATTCACTTGCCGGATCAAAACTTGGGATCTGGGTTGCTCACGGAGAAGGCAAGTTCAATTTCCCCGGACGGGAGGAACAGTATCATATCCCGGCGAAATTCAGCTGTCGTGAATATCCCGGGAACCCAAATGGTTCTCAGTTCGATGCCGCTTGTATCGCCTCGAACGACGGGCGTCATCTGGCAATCATGCCGCATCTGGAGGATTCAGTTTTGCCCTGGCAGTGGGCTTATTATCCCGGTGAAAGGAAAACAGATGAAGTCGCACCCTGGATTGAGGCGTTTGTGAATGCAAGGGAATGGATTAAGGAAAACTCAAAGATCAAAGATCAAAATTCAAAAATATAAATCAAAATTTCGCTATTTCGCAATTTCGCTACCTCGCTACCTCGCTATTTATTATTTAACCAGCACAAATGAAAAAGATAGTATTCATTACCGGCGCCACTTCAGGTTTTGGAGCGGCGATTGCCCGGAAATTCGCAGAGAACGGGCACAGCCTGATCATTACAGGCCGCCGGGAAGCATTATTGGATGAACTGACCAAAGAGCTGATTAATAGCTGGAATGTTGAAGTATTCCCGCTGGTTTTTGATGTAAGGAAGCATAAACAGGTGGAAGAAGCGATTGAATCACTGCCGGAGAACTGGAGAAAGATAGATATCCTGATTAACAATGCAGGCCTCGCGGTTGGACTCGATCCCATTCATAAAGGGGAGGTTGAAGACTGGGATCGCATGATCGATACCAACATCAAAGGATTATTGTATATGACGCGTTCTGTTGCGCCGCTGATGGTAGCCCGCAACCAGGGGCACATTATTAACATAGGATCAGTGGCAGGCAAAGAGGTGTATCCGATGGGTAATGTCTACAGCGGGTCAAAATTTGCAGTCGATGCCATCAGTAAAAGTACACGCATCGATTTGCTTATGCATAATATCAAAGTGACACATATTGCGCCCGGGGCTGCCAATACCGAATTTTCATTGGTGCGTTTCAAAGGGGATAAGGAGCGGGCCGAGATGGTTTACAATGGATTTACTCCGCTTACCGCGAATGATGTTGCCAATGTGGTTTTTTATGTCACCACGCTCCCTGCGCATGTTAACATCAACGAACTCGTTCTGATGCCTACCGCACAGGCCAGTGCAGTAAATTTTCACAAAATTCTCTGAGATGCATACCTGAACCCGTTGGTGTATATTTTCTTCCTTCACAACCTCGCCTTTCGCTAACTCGTTGTTTTTTCTTTATTATTGCATTAAAATTCTTATTTGTACGTCATAAAATAGAAATTATTATGGAAGTTACCCGGATCTTTGATCTTTTACCTTATCATGAAGCCACATTTAAACCCAAAGAAGATGTTGTGGCATCAAAGGAAAATGGGGAATGGTGTAAATACAGCATTAAACAATACAGGGAGATCGTCGATAATATAAGTTACGGATTCCTGGCTTTAGGCGTTCAACCGGGTGATAAAATAGCACAAATCAGCTCTAACCGGGCTGAATGGAATTTTGTAGACATGGCCATCCTCCAGGTTGGGGCGGTACATGTTCCGATCTATCCTACAATCAGTGAATCGGATTACAAATACATTCTGAGTCATGCGGAGGTGACCTATGTTTTCATTTCCGGACAGGAACTCCTGAGAAAAATTGATCATATCTTACCCGAGATGACCAATATCAAAGGGATTTTTACATACAAAGACCACCAGGAGCATAAGCATCTGAATGAACTTATTGAGCTTGGCAGGCAAAATGCAGATAAACAAGGCCTCACCCTGAGAAAAGGAACAGTCAAACCCGACGATGTTGCCACCATAATTTATACTTCAGGAACTACCGGCAATCCGAAAGGTGTCATGCTTTCACACCATAACATTATTTCGAATTTCAAGGTTTGTGCCTATATCCCACCTTTTGGTGAAGAGGCAAAAGCAGTGAGCTATCTGCCTTTATGCCATGTGTATGAACGGATGTTGAATTATGTGTATCAGTTCCTTGGATTTTCGATCTACTATGCAGAGAATTTAGGCACAATTACCGATAACATGAAAGATGTCAAACCAGACATCTTGTCCACGGTTCCCCGTTTATTGGAGAAGATCTACGATAAACTATTCGCCACGGGCCATAAACTCACAGGAGTAAAACGCTGGATATTTTTCTGGGCGCTTCACCTGGCTTTGAGGTATGAGCAAAAGGGCGCAAATGGATGGTTTTATGAACTGAAACGTAAGATATACGACAAGCTGGTTTATTCTAAATGGCGCGAAGCACTGGGAGGAAAGCATCTTCTGGTAATTTCGGGCGGAGCCGCCTTGCAGCCGCGGTTGGCCAGGATGTTTACCTGTGCCGGTATCAATGTTCTGGAAGGGTACGGGTTAACAGAAACCTCGCCGGTCATTGCAGTGAATGACCTTACCGAAAACGGATTAAAGTTTGGTACAGTTGGCAAGGTTTTAAAGGGTGTTCAGGTCAAAATTGCCGATGATGGAGAAATTTTATGCAAAGGGCCAAATGTCATGCTGGGTTACTTCAAAGAACCGGAAATGACGAGTGATGCGATAGGCCCTGACGGCTGGTTTCACACTGGTGACCTTGGTCGCATCGAACCGGAAGGTCATCTGAAAATCACGGGCAGGAAAAAGGAACTCTTTAAAACTTCCTTTGGCAAATATGTCAGTCCGCAACCGATCGAAGACACCTTTAAAGAATCATTATTTATTGACCAGCTTGTGGTAGTCGGGGAAAATCAAAAATTTGCGGGTGCACTTATTGTTCCCGATTTTAATTTTCTGAAATCATATTGTACCGTCAAAGAAATCCCATACACTACGAACGTTGAAATGATCAATTTACCCCGCATCAGGAAACGGTTTCAGACGGAGGTAGATAAGTATAACAAGTGTTTCGGGGATACCGAAAAAATTAAAAGCTGGGATCTGCTAGATACCGAATGGACCTTCGATTCCGGCGAAATCACACCGACCATGAAGCTGAAGCGTAATGTGATCGCAAAAAAATATGAAGATAAAATTACAAAACTGTTCGAATAAACAAATATTTTTTTCGTTAAGATAGTATGAAGCAAATCACACGGATATTCGATTTACTGGAATTATATAAGGATGAATACAATTCCATTCCTGACCTTTTCAATACAAAAAAGGATGGGGAGTGGGTACATTTTTCCGCCAATGATTATTTACAATACAGCAATCTGATAAGCCTGGGCTTATTGGCGCTTGGGGTTACGAAAGGAACACGTATCGCCACCGTGATGAATAATTGCCCTGAGTGGAATTTTTTTGACATGGGCATCCTCCAGACCGGTGCCATTCAGATTCCTGTTTATCCTACCATCAGTGAAGAAAACTACCGCTATATCTTTAATGATTCAGCGATAGAATACCTGATATTTTCAGACCAGGAAATTTATGAAAGGATAAAAAAGGTAATTCCTGAGATCAAAGGGCTGAAAGAAATTTTTTCAATTGAACCCATCAAAGGGATCAGGAATTGGAATGAGATTCTGGAATTGGGCAAAAAGCACCCGGATCCGCAGGATCTTGAGACCATCAAACAATCTATCCGTCCCGGCGATCTGGCTACGGTAATTTATACGTCGGGTACGACCGGACGGCCGAAAGGGGTCATGTCATCACACAATAATTTTGTGACCAATTACAAAGCCCTTGCAGAAATTCCGCCGCTGAAAATGCATGACCGTGCAATCAGTTTCCTTCCGCTCTGCCATGTTTATGAGCGAACCGCAGGGTATGTTTACCAGTCATTTGGCGTTTCCGTATTTTATGTACAGGATATTGACCAGTTAGGGGAATATATCAGAGAGGTGAAACCACATGGATTTGCATCAGTTCCCAGGGTCTTCGAGAAAATTTACAACAAAATTGTCACTAAGGGGCGCAAGTTGCCCCTCCCAATGAAAGTTTTGTTTTTCTGGGCGCTGCGGCAGGGCCATAAATATGAGCTGGACCACGCAAGGGGTTGGATTTATGACTTTAAACTCATGATTGCCAACCTGCTTGTTTTTAGCAAATGGCGCACTGCTCTGGGAGGAGAACTAAAGTTCATCGTGTCGGGCAGCGCTTCACTGCATCCGCGGTTGGCGCGCATTTTCTGGGCAGCGAAAATCCCAATCCTTGAAGCCTATGGGCTCACTGAAACCTCACCCGGAGTAACCTGTTACCGGTTTGAACCAGGCTGTATGAAATTCGGCACAGTTGGACCGCTGCTGACCGGCAACCAGATGAAAATTGCTGATGATGGTGAGGTGTTATGTAAGGGGCCTAACATTATGATGGGTTACCTTAACCGCCCTGAAAAAACAGCGGAGGTGATCGATACCGATGGCTGGTTTCATACAGGCGATATTGGTGTAATTGAAGATGGCAAATTTCTGAAAATCACCGACCGGAAAAAGGAAATTTTCAAAACCTCCGGAGGTAAATATATCGCCCCGCAGCCCATCGAACAAAAGATCAAGGAATCACCGTTTATTGAACACATCATGGTAGTAGGTGAGAACCGGAATTATGCAGCAGCCCTGATCATTCCGAATTTTGAGCACCTGAAAAACTGGTGTGAAGTCAAACATATTGCTTTTGGTTCAAGGGAAAAGGCGGTGAAAAATCCAAAAATTATCCGCCGGATAAAACATGAAGTCGAACGATTCAACCTTGATCTTGATCAAACTGAAAAAATTAAGAAAATCAGACTTTTAGATGCATTATGGACCACTGAATCAGGAGAAATTTCGCCCACATTGAAGCTCAGGCGAAAATTCATCATGGAAAAATACAGCAAGATCATTGAAGAAACATACCGGTCTTCTGAATTCAACTACAGAGTGGAAGGATAAATGATCAGCAGTGTTAATCTTAGTGCAATATCCTGAAAATTAATTCTTTCATCAGTTCTCCGTCACCTGCCGAAGCATTTTCAACACCCTTGGCCTTTAGATCGTAGGCGCGAAGCAACGAAATAATGGAAACTGTTTTTCCAACCGGGAAACTTTTTGCAGCCTGCTGATAATCGGAAACAAAAAATGGATTAATGGAAAGGGCAGAGGCAATCGAGTTTTTTGATTTATCAGGGAGGTAATGATAAAGCAGAATCTTGGAAAAGTAGGAATATAAAATCGGAATCACCTTTACCAATGGGTTTTCACGGAGGTTGGCTGCAAAATAATGGATGATCTGGTTCGCCTTCAGAATATCTTTTTTGGCAAGCGCCTTTTGCAGTTCAAAAACATTATAATCCTTGCTTATACCGATATTCTTCTCAACATATTCTTCATTGATTTCAGAACCTGCAGGAATGTTGATTAAAAGTTTCTGAATCTCATTGACAATTTTGCCCAGATCGGCTCCAAGAAACTCGGTGAGCATGGTGGCTGCTTTCGGAGATATCGTATACTTGCGCTGCCGCAGGTAGTCATTGATCCAGTCGGGAATCTTATTGTCATATAACCTTGCCGATTCAAAAACTACCCCAATTTTTTCGATAGCTTTATAAAACGCTTTCCGCTTGTCAAGTTTTCCATATTTATAGCATAACACCAGGATTGTGGATGTCAATGGATTTTCCATATATGGCAGGAATTCTTCAATTTTATCCAGATCCTGTGCCTCCTTCACGATCAGTACATGATAATTTGCCATCATGGGGAAACGCCTTGCATAGCTCATCAAGGTCAGAACATTGGAATCTTTACCATACACAATGGTCTGGTTAAACTCCTTTTCAAGCTCATTCAGAACGTTTTGTTCAATAAAGTCGGAAATAGCATCAATAAAATATGATTCTTCTCCATGTAGCAGATAAACAGGGTAATAAATCTGGTTTTTCAGATCCCCCAAGAGGTGGTCAAAACTGATATCGCCTTTACCTGCCATACAGATTAAATGATCAATTGTTAATCGAACCTTAAATGCTTCACTGACAGTTTCTTGTCAATGAGATCATTCATTGCATCAACGCCTATATGCAAATGCTCTTCAGCATACTTTTCAGTTACCCGTTTATCGCTGACCTGTGTTTTAATACCACGTCCAACCATAGGTTGGTCCGAAACAAGCAATAGTGCCCCGGTGGGAATCTCATTGGCAAATCCAACCATGAATAACGTAGAAGATTCCATATCAATTGCCATCGCCCTGGTAATGCGCAAGTGCTCCTTAAACTGTTCGTCATATTCCCAAACCCTCCGGTTGGTTGTATAGACCGTTCCTGTCCAGTAGTTTTTCCGGTGATTGAGAATCACGGTTGAAACAACCTTTTGAAGATTGAAGGCAGGTAAGGCAGGAACTCGTTCCGGGAAATAATCATCTGAGGTTCCATCGCCCCTTATGGCAGCAATGGGAATGATCATATCGCCCACTTTGCATTTTTTCTTGAGGCCTCCGCATTTACCCAGGAACAGGGCGGCCTTCGGACCGATAGCGCTCAGCAGATCCATGATGGTAGCTGCATTCGGACTGCCCATACCGAAATTGATCAGGGTGATACGTCCGTTTGTCACACTGGGCATTGCTTTGTCTTTACCAATTATCGGAACATTGTACCATTTAGAAAAAAGATCAAGGTACCGGTTGAAATTGGTCAACAGGATTAAGTCACCAAATTCATCGAGATTTGT
>Ga0247841_10004269_pt1 | contig 24871 bp, 15 predicted proteins | sample LaCruzMarch2015__2_FD_192410 | JGI IMG/M metagenome (GOLD analysis project Ga0247841, IMG submission 192410) | Freshwater microbial communities from meromictic Lake La Cruz, Castile-La Mancha, Spain - LaCruzMarch2015_18m | ecosystem: Environmental > Aquatic > Freshwater > Lake | place: Spain... | reverse complement strand
ACAGGCACGCATGACAATCAGACTACCAACGGCTGGTTTAGTTCAAATCTCAAAAACAAAAAACCTGATATCGACTATTTCCAATCATATTTGCATAAAGTCGGTTTTCTTGATTCTAATGAAAAGGTCACTTCCCAAAATGCTTCACATTACATGATGCAGCTTGCTTATGCCAGCCCCTGCCATATTGCCATTGTGCCGATGCAGGACATCCTTGGTTTGGATGACTCTGCGCGCATGAATATCCCCGGCGTAGCTTTGGGAAACTGGCAATGGCGGATAGCACAAGCTGAGGTTATTTCCGGTATCAGAGCAGACTGGCTGAAGCTTCTACAAAGCAACAACCGTATCTTTTAAAAATAGTTTATCTTCAATATTATCCTTTTTCTGCCCTAACATATTTCCCATTCCCTCCATAACCGCAACCAAGTATCCACGCAGGAACCACCTGGGATCCTCCTGGGCTAAACCCGGGTGGACCCCAGGTGGTTCCTGCGTGGATGCTAGAATGCGAATGAGGGCAATTAAACTGACTTAATGCATTTAGACAATCTGTTTGAAACAAAACTCTTGACACAAAATCGCAGATTATTTACTAAAGTGATTATGTTTTTGTGTTTATTTGTTGGTTTGAGAATGTGGAATCATTAACGTTTATGAACTGATTTGTTGCAAAGGGGAGACTTATGAGAAACATCTGTTGTTTGTTTTTATTCTTTTTCCTATGCTTATCCTTATCTGCCAATCTGGTTGAAAACAAGCCTTTTGAACACACTCAACCCGATGGCAAGAAACTATCTCTATATGTTACCGGTGACGAATACTACCACAGAGTACATGATGCAGCAGGTTACACAATACTTCAACACCCTAAAACCGGATATGCCGTTTATGCTATTCCGGATGGCAATACAATCAAGGCATCTGAATACAATGTTACTGAGATTGACCCCGTGAGTCTGGGAATAGAGCCCAATCTGTTTGCTGATACACAAGATGCTGAGTTAAGGGCTGAGATGAATCAAAGAGGGCGGGATGCGGGCAACAGAGCAACTCCAACCGGTACTTTGAGCAATATAGTAGCATTTATCAGGTTTAATGACCAGACAGAATTCCCTTTTACAAAACCATATTCGACCTTTGACAATTTGTATAACTCTTTGACAAGTGCATCATTGAAAGACTTTTATGCCGAAGTATCAAACGGGCAATTAACAATTGACTCCTATCTATATCCTGCTCCGGACGTTAATGGATATGTTGTATCATTGCAGGCAAGTCACAACAGAAATTATTACAGCCCTTTTAATGAGGCAACTAACCCGGCTGGTTATGCCACAGATATCGAGCGAAACCAGCGGTACAATGCCCTGATTGTGGAGATTGTGGGCATGCTGGACCCCTTGGTCTCTGATGATTTGGACCTGGATAGTGATAATGACGGTATCGTGGATGCTCTTACCTTTATCATCAGAGGTGAAACGGATGACTGGGCTGATTTGCTTTGGCCTATGCACGCTTATTTGGGCGGTACTGTTACAACTTTGAATAACACGAATGTCACACATTTGGTTCAGGATTTTGAGAATGGGCTTGGAACAAGTGTAATCTGCCATGAAATGGGTCACATGATTGGTGCGCCGGATTTATATCACTATTCAAACGGAAACCATATGGGAAGCAGGGAACCCTGGAGAAGCATCAGCCCCGTATCAAGTTGGTGTTTGATGGCTTCTGATCGAACCCAGCATTGGCTTACCTATATGAAATGGAAATATGGGACATGGTTTCCGACAATCCCTACTATAACTCCGACTTCTACTCCTACGGAATATACTCTCACTGCAATTGACCAATCACCATATTCTTGCTATAAGATTGCATCCAGTGACCCGAACCAGTTTTATATGCTGGAATACCGCAGGCAAAACGGCAGATATGAAACAGGAGTACCCGGTTCAGGATTGATTATTTACAGAATTATAGATCAAATCAACGGTAATGCAGTTAACGGTAATCATAATGGTCCTCCTGACGAAGTTTATGTTTATAGACCCGGGGGAGATATTGATTCCAACGGCAGTCCTGCCAGTGCTTTTTATTCTGTCCAAAGTGGAAGAACAATAATTGATAATGGCACAAATCCCAAACCTTGGTTATATGCAGATACTCTGTCAACACCGGACGGAAACCTCATTATCTATGATGTGGGATCTTCGGGAGGCGGTATTATCAGTTTTACTGTCAGTACAGTTCCAAGGAATACATGGACAGGAGCTGAAAACCAGTCGTGGATTAATCCTGATAATTGGACTATGAGAGTACCGACTTCAGATCAGGATGTGTTGATTCCGGGTGGAATTGAAAATTTCCCAATAATTGATACTGAGGCTCATTGCAAAAACATAGTTGTTAAGGAGAACGGTGATTTATGGATTTCATCTGACACGTTACATGTAACAGGGGATTTCAGATGTTCCGGACATCTAAGAATGGATGGGTATTCTGGTAAGGGACTAAGAGTTGATGGCGATATTTATTGGGAATCCGGAGCTGATACTTATACTGTCGATGGTTATTATATCAATGTGCATGGAAACATGACATATGAAGAAGGTAGTGATGCATCAATGTATGGAGGTATAATTACATTTAATGGACAGGAAGACAGTTATATACATGTAAAAAATGGTTTTACTACGGTGCCAACGCTTATTAACAATAAAACATATCCGGCTAAACTTGAATACAGTTCTTCTTCCACTGGTGATTTGATGATTAGCGGTGAATTTTACAACAACTCAGGTTGTTTGTTTAGAATGACCAATTCAAGAACGCTTTTAATCAATGGAAGTCTCTATAACTATTCTGACGGGCAAATCAGATTTGAAAGTGGAACTGTTGATTTTTGTGGAAGTGGTAGTAATACTATACACGACCAGGAAGCAGATAGTTATTTTCATAATCTTACTATTAGCGCTGATAACAATGGGTATCAAATTAACCTAACTTTATTTAACACTCTTAATGTTAATGGCAATTTTACTCTGAATTCGGGTCCATTACAAGCTAATGATAATTATATTAATGTTAAGGGAAACTGGAATGATGTTTCCTTTCTGAATACCGGAACTGAAGGATTTATACGTGGAACCAGTACAGTTGTTTTCAATGGGACGGGACATCAGACAATCAGCGGAAAAACTCATTTCAATAAATTAGATTTTAATAAACCCTCCGGGGAAATGTTCTTTCCGGATAGCACCGAGATAGAATGTGATATATACGACTGGGTTGCAGGTGCTTACACGATAGATGGCGGCAGCTTTAAAGTAAATGACTTAGCCGACGACGGTATATTCGGCACTATTGTGCTTGCTTCTGGCAGTATTGAATATCATCAGGATATAAACGAATATGTGGATTTAAGAGGAAACCTGACTATCTATGACGGTAATTTCAGCATCTATGGAGGTAGTGATACTGCCTTGTTTTCATACATTGATGCTGCCGAACTCACTTTATCAGGAGGAATCCTTGATTATAAAAACGTTGGCATAAAAATGCTTGGAGTTTATGATTTCAGCAGTAGCATTACCGGAGGTCACATCAGAACTGCCGGCGAGTTTATCTGTGAAAGGACAAACTTCCATCCCACAGGTGGAATAATCGAACTGTATGGTTCTTCTGATGTAAATCTGCAGTGTGCTAATGGAAGCAATTTTTATAATCTGGAAATCAATAAATTCTCGCGTGGTGATACAATCCAACCTTTATACAGACAAATTTCCAGAACAAGAGAAACCAATTCCGGCAGAAACCTGACCAGAAGTTGCGCAGTCACAGGGATAGACACTTTAGATATTGATGGATATTTTATTTTAACCGGGGGGACTTTTACTGCACCTCCCCTGATGAGAATTGCCGGAGACTGGATAAATTCTGCCGGTCCTGCTGCATTTGTCGAAGGAACAGGCACAGTTGAATTCAATGGCAGCGGTGACCAATTTAATTCTTTCAGTGAGAATTTTAACACACTGCACATAGATAAACCAACCGGATATTATGTATTGAACGATACAACAACCGTAGTTACATGTAATAGCTACACCTGGTCATCAGGTAAGATAAAAGTAACAGCCGGCATCTTTACTGCTAATGATCTTTCCCAAAATGGCATATATGGAAAATTCTATTGTTATGATGACGGAATAATCAATCTGCATCAGGATGCAAGCCAGTTAATAGACTTGAATGGATACTTGTACCTGTATGGCGGATATATAAACCTATATGGCGGTTCAATGGACTGTTCCCCCTCCTTTGGTGCTGATGCAGGCATTACAATGTCTGACGGTGTTCTGGATTTTAAGGATAAGGGTTTATTTTTTGAAACTACAACACATTCATTAACTACTACTTTGACTGGTGGAACAATAAGAGTAACCGGAGGTTGGTATGATGACAGGGGTGATGTTGTTTTGTCAGGCGGGACTGTTGTTATGTATGGAACAGCAGATAAATTAATCAGGCAAGCCACAGGCAGTTGTTTTAATAACCTGGCAATCGAAAAAGCAGTTTCAGGCAGTATCAGGGTTTATGCTTTGAGTGATTTGGTTATTAATGGTACCTTATGGGTCTTAACCGGTGTGTTTGACGTTAACGGTCAAGACATCCAAATTGGCAGTCATACCTGGATAAACTCAACACTGAAAATGCAAAACAGCGGAACTATCACAACAACCGGTAACTTTAGCTGGTTTTCCGGTTCGACCAGCCAGATAAACAGCGGGTCAATCACCTGTAATGGTTTATGGAGTTTTAATGATGGTTCTACCGCTCAGTTATCAGGGTGCAATGTGATTCTTACAAATACTGCAGGGATTGATATAACTTATGCCAGTCCCAACTCCTGGTTTGGCCGTCTGACTTTGGATGGCAACGGCGTCGGCATTGGCTCCATTTTTGAGTTTAATCTGGCAAATACAGATAGCCTGATCATAACAGGCACTTTAACCATCAACAGCAATAACCACCTTAATCTGAACGCCATTCCGATGCGTGTTAATAATATCCTGATTCAGGATACCGGTAGTATAAATACAGGTAGCTTTGGTTATCTGAAAATCACCTCTGACCTTGACCTGCACGGAAAACTGGATATGACTTCTGCAACTGTTATAGTTGACGGAACCTATATTTCCTATAATACTTCGATTTTACAGGCAGATTATGGTCTGTTAAAAGTGTACAATTCAGCCTCCCGAACTGAACGCACTTTAGTTAATCTGGGCGGTGCAATACATTTGAATAGTGGAACCATTTATGTGTTAAATAACGGTATATACATAGCAACACATGCAGACAGAATCTGGACCAATTGCACTATCATGGTTGATGGTAATTTTACAGCAAATGAAACCAATGCTTTTTTGCAGGATAGCGGTGAAGTGAGGTGTATTGGTGCACTCAATTCACTTATTGATGTTTCCAACGGCAATTATGTATGTAATCTATCAGTATATAAAGGCACTACGAATTCTGCCGGACTGGCGAATAATATCACAGTCAAAGGTAATGTCTATATATATTCAGGTATTTTGGCTGGCAGCACCTATAACATGATTGTCAATGGAAATTGGTCAAACGTCTCAGGTGCGGATAAATTTGTCCCCGGCACCGGAACTGTTACATTTAATAAAATCGGAAGTACTCAAACAATTAATGGAGCTACCAATTTTTATAATGTTACAGAATCACATTCCGGCACAACCCTGGATGCATTAAGCGCTATTACTGTTTCCAATATCCTGAATGTCAATTACGGCATTAATTTCCAGGCTGCTGCCACAATCGGCACTATGAATAATACCGGTGCATCTGCTGAAGTAAAATTTAACAATAGTTACACTTCCACCATTACTAATTACAATGGAGGTGGTAAATTACGGGCATACACCTTATCTAATGTGGTCGTATCAGATTTGGTCAATAACGGTATCTTTGGGACCTATTATGTTGACAATGCAGTTATTGAGTTGCGTCAGGGCAGCAATCAAGGTATTGATTTAAACGGACCTGTAACGATTTTGAATAATGGCAGAATTGATGTTTATGGTGGTAGTGGAGATTCCTATTTTACTTATAACGGCAGTGTAAATCTGACCATGAACAGTGGTGAATTCAATTTCAAGAACAGAGGAATTCGTTTGTTCTTTGGTTTAAATAGTTTTGTTTGTAATATTACCGGTGGTATTATCCGCTGCAATGGTGGGTTTCAAAGTACCAGAGAAGAATTTACACCATCCGGAGGCAGAGTAGAATTAACCGGTAGCACTGACTGCAATATCAAAATGGATTATGGTTACTTTAATGATTTGTATATTAACAAATCGTCCGGCAGAGATGAAGAGGATTCATCTGAAGACATAATAAACCCTGATGGCACAGTTACACATCCCACCCGCGCAAACACTGCATCCCTTACTGCAAATGTGACAGTGAAAGGTAACCTTTGTATCGTGGCAGGAGTATTATCAGCTCTAACCAGAAGCATTTATGTTTATAAAAACTGGATAAATCAGGTAGGTCCATCTGCGTTTAACGAAGGCACAGGTACTGTTACTTTATATGGAACATCTAATGATAGCGGAATAACTACATCGGAAACATTTTATAATCTTTCACTTTCTAATTCCTCTGCAAATTGGGATAACGTTGAAATCAGCAATAATGCGACAGTTAACGTTACCAACAATCTGGCAATATATGATGGCACTTTAAACATGAAGGATAATACTACCCTGTTAGTTGGTAACGATGTAAGCATCAGTTCCGGAGCAGGTATCAACGCATATAATGGGGCAAATGCCAGTATAACCGTAGGCAGGAACTGGACTGATGCCAATACTGTTATATCAGACGCAGCCGGTTATAAATATGGGACTTCCACTTTGACCTTTAACGGAGCAAGTACTTCTGTTGTTTCCGTAGGAACGACCAGCCTGGAAGCTTACAATTTCACTATCAATAAAACTTCAGGAGTACAAACACAGTTTTCCAAACCTGTAAAAGTATATGGCAATTTCAATCTGAATAGCGGTATCTGGTATGACAGCGTGACCAATCTCATTCATGAATTCAGAGGTAACTGTGCTATCGGACTTAGCGGCGTCTGGCATACCTCAAACCGCAATACAATTGCTTTGAAAGGAAGCGCAGACCAGACTTTGTGTAATTTGGGAGCAAGCTCAATATACAATTTAACAGTTGATAAACCGGGTTCGCGAGATGGAAGAGTCAATTCCGTTTCTTTATCAACCAATTTTACCGGGTCAAATGGTGGAACACTCTTGATTAATGCCGGTATTCTGGATTTAAATCAATTCTATTACAGAACCTCCGGCGATGTTACTATCAATAATACAGGTAAGATAGTGGTTGATGCAGATGGTTCGTTTGAGCTAACTGATGCAAAAACCCTGAATGTAAACACCGGCGGTATTATCGAATTAATTGGTTATAACCTGCATCCTGCCAAGTTAACTCACCAAACCGGATATTATGGAGTTAATATCAATAGTGGTGCCACAATTTCTGCCAAGTATGCTCTGTTCGAATACATGAATTCAAGTGGTGTATATGTAAAAAGCGGTGCTTATGTTACGGACAGCCTTGCTTTCAAGAACTGCACTTTCCAAAACGGTGCATCAGGGGGAACCTTGCTCTGGATTGATAATAGTCAGACATTGTCAATTATGTCTCCCATATTCCCATCTGATACCTGGTCTGGAACTTATAATATAAAGAAAACCCTTGATCAGGGAACCATTAATATCTATGATGACTTTGGTGCATTTACAGGTTCACCCTTTGAAAGCGATACTTATAACAGGATTAACTGGATTGGTCTTACACCGGTTGAAACACCTCTAATCTCATATATTAGGGTTACAAATTCTATCCGGTTGGATTGGACTTATCCCTATACTGTAACAAGGTTCAGGATTTATAGCAGTACCAATCCTGACGGTCCTTTTACGCATCTGGCAGGAACATCTACTACTACCTTTTACTCTGAGCCTGCCAGTGAAACAAAGAATTTCTATGTGATTATAGCTGAGTTTGCAGCCAGATAAAGTTAAAGAGTTTAGTTTTGGCATCTTGTAATGTCGGATAGCATATTCAAAGGATGTTTCTGTTAACAGTGCAGATTGGCTGAAGATTTGAAAAACAGACATAGAATATGACATCACATTGCCTAAATTGATTTTATATTATGGAGTTATGCGCATTGACTACGTAACTCAACTAATATAATAGCTTACTATAATTTCCTTGACGGAAAAAGCCTATTTCAAATTCTGCCTTTCATAATGACAACCCTTAGGAGTAGATAATGAAAAGAAAAGTTATCATCATGGGCGCTGCCGGAAGAGACTTCCACAATTTTAACGTGTTCTTCCGCGACAACGATGCTTATGACGTAGTAGCCTTTACTGCAACGCAGATACCCGGTATTGACGACAAGAAATATCCGGCTGAACTTGCAGGAAAACTTTACCCCAACGGAGTTCCAATTCATCCAGAAGCTGAAATTGTTGAACTTATAAAGAAAAACAACGTTGATATGGTAGTATTTGCCTACAGTGACCAACCTCATGAAGCCGTTATGAATAAAGGTGCTGTTGTAAATTCCTCAGGCGCTGATTTTGTCATGATGGGTTCTAATACCATGGTCAAAACCACCAAGCCATTGGTAACTATTTGCGCAGCTCGCACCGGTTGCGGTAAAAGCCAGACCACCCGTGCGGTTGTGAAAGCTCTCAAAGCTAAAGGCTTGAAAGTTGTTTCCATCCGTCACCCGATGCCTTATGGTGACCTTGTAGCCCAGAAAGTCCAGCGCTATGCTGAACTTTCCGACCTGGTTAAACACAAATGCACCATTGAAGAAATGGAAGAGTATGAGCCGCATATCATGATGGGCAGTGTGATTTATGCCGGTGTGGATTATGAAGCAATCGTGCGCGAAGCTGAAAAAGAAGCTGATGTAATCGTTTGGGACGGCGGAAATAACGACATTCCTTTCTACACATCAGACAAAAAACTCAATATCACTGTGGTTGACCCTCATAGAGCCGGTGACGAAATTTCTTACTACCCCGGCGAAACCAATCTTTATCTGGCTGATGTAATTGTTATCAACAAAATTGACAGCGCAGATTTGGCAGACATACAGGAAGTGCGTGAAAACGTGCGTTCCAGAAATAATAAAGCTATCATCATTGAAGCTGCCTCACCTCTTTTTGTGGACAAACCCGAGCTTATTATGAACAAAAGAGTTCTGGTTGTGGAAGATGGTCCCACCCTCACCCACGGCGAAATGGCTTATGGTGCCGGTGTGCTCGCGGCTGAGAAATATGGCTGCTCCGAAATGGTTGACCCTCGTCCCTGGGCTGTTGGCGAAATCACCGAAACTTTTGAAAAGTACCCTGAAATCGGTATTCTGCTTCCTGCCATGGGTTACAGTGCTCAGCAGATTAAAGACATGGAAACAACCATCAATAATACCGAATGTGATGCAGTTGTTATCGCCACTCCGATTGACCTTCGCCGTCTGGTGAAAATCAACAAACCAGCTTGTCAGGTCAATTATGAGCTTCAGGAAATCGGCTTACCCACTATCGCTGATGTCTTGAAGGATTTCTAAAGTAATTATGTAGTGTAGGATTCCAATCCTACATAATCTTTCATGTAGCTTTGGAAAGCTACACTACCTTAAAAGAGTAAATAACAAATCCAGGGCGGCTAATTTTAGTCGCCCTGCTTTGACTTCAGACAAAGTATATAAACAGTATGTAGTACCGCATTTATGCGGTTTTCTTATTATAAAAGCGTTGTTATCAATGTGCAAAACCGCATAAATGCGGTACTACATACTTTATCATCATAAAAGGACTAATATTATGAAAAAGACTGCAGTTCTTGCCCTCGGTGGCAATGCCATTATTATGGCAGGACAAAAAGGCACAATTTCGGAACAGTTCAAAAATACCAGGGATAGTCTGGGCGGAGTCGTGGAACTCATCAGACAAGGTTATTCGCTTGCTATTACGCATGGAAACGGTCCTCAGGTGGGAAACTTATTAAGACAACAGGAAGCCGGCGAGAAAGAAGGTATTGCACCTCTGCCGTTGGGAGTTTTGAACGCTGCCACTGAAGGCACGATGGGCTATATGATTGAGCAGAGTCTGCAAAACCGTTTGCATTTAAATGGCATTGACAGACCTGTTATCACCATAACAGCTCAGGTTGTCGTGGATAAAAACGACCCCAGCATGCTCAATCCCACCAAATTTGTGGGTAGCACATACTTTACTCAGGAACAGGCTGACAAGCTCCATAACGACCTGAATTGGACGTTAAAAGAAGATTCCGGCAAGGGTTACCGTCGTGTGGTTCCCTCTCCCCAACCGATAGATATCATCCCTGCAAAAGCTGTCAAAAAGCTGATGGATGAAGGGCAAATAGTCATCACTGTCGGTGGTGGCGGAATTCCTATCTATATTGAAGAAAACGGCACTTTTGAAGGCGTGGACGCTGTGATCGATAAAGACTTTGCTTCAGCTCTGCTGGCACGTATGATTGATGCCGACCTGCTGGTTATTCTCACCGGTGTGGACAAAGTTGCTATCAATTATAATAAACCCGATATGGTTGAACTTGATACCATGACTGTTGCCGAAGCCAAAAAGCATTATGCTGATAAGCAATTTCCCGCCGGTAGCATGGGTCCCAAAATTCTGGCAGCCATTGACTTCATCGAGAAAGGTGGAAAAGAAGTTTTGATAACTTCAATAGAGAAAATCGTCGATGCCTTTGAAGGAAAAACCGGGACACGAATCTTAAAATAATACAACGACAGGAAACACCTTTTCAATTGGTTTTAAGTTTGTAGTTCCGCATTTATGCGGTTTTGTGATTCAGATACGTTGCTCGCTGGTAAAAACCGCATAAATGCGGAACTACAAACTTTTTAAATAAGGCTAAAATACCACTCCAGGAAGTAATTGCCAAATAGTAACCAAAAAAAAGTGCTGACTGCTAAGAAAGGACCATAAGGAATGCCATGCTCTCTGGTTTTTGAAAAAATTACCGCTACCACGATTGCAATTATACTGGCAAAGAGCACAATGAAAGAAATACCGATTGCACCCAGAAAAGTAGCCATTGCTGCCAAAAGTTTGATGTCTCCCCCACCCATGCCATCTACCTTTTTGATTTTCTCAAACAGCCAGGCAATCAGCAGCATCACTGCCATGATGCTCAAACCTGTTAAAAAAGCATTGAGGATTTTGACATCTAAATTGGGAATTAGAGCAAAACCGAGTCCGATAATTGCCATGGGAATGGTCAGTTTATCCAAAATTAGTCTGTGATAGAGGTCTATAAAAAATATGGGGATGAGAAAGATGAAGAGCACGCAATATTTGGCAAATAAAATCAGGTCGGTGCCAAACTTCCAAAACAGAGCAATAAAAATCAACGGAGTTATTATCTCCACCACAAGATGATGGATATGGATTTTCGCTCCGCAATATTTGCATTTGCCTTTGAGAATTATGTAACTTAGAATAGGTACATTTAAGTAAAACGGCAGGGATTTACCGCAATCTGTGCAATGAGACTTAGGGATAACAATAGATTGTTTCTTGGGAAGCCTGTCTATCAAGACGTTACAAAAACTGCCGAAACTAGTGCCCAGAACTATGATGAATAAGACAAAAACAGGGTCCAGTTATATCACTCCATCCAGTCTGTGGGACGACCCAGCCAAGGGTAATTATTGCTGTTACGGGTATTATATTCAATCCTCAGGCTAATCGCATCGGTGGGTTTATAATTCAAAGAAAACCCCGGTATAATACGGCTTTTGTTATCATCATTGGAAGAGATGCTAAAGCTTTTACTTGAGGAAGTTGAGCCAAAATTCACAAAGTTGAGGTCAACTGCCATATTAAGTTTGGAGCTGAATTCGTAGGCAATGTGATTTGTATAACGGGATTCGTAAAAACCGAGACCATTACTGGCAGTTCCTGCACTAAAACCCATACTGTGCGTCATTTTGAGCTTGTAGGGGTTAAACAGACTGCTGGAAAGATTGCCTGCATTGAATTGACTGGAATTAAAAACGCTGTTTTGTGCCGACAGCAAATACAATCCGGCGATAATCATCAGGATAAGAACGAGCTTTTTCATAATTATATCCTCTCAGCGTTTGACACTGACTTAATGTATAAGATAATCGCTGCCATAAAACAGTCAAGCTTAAAGTGATTTAATCATTTTTGCGAGACGTGTAATCCCGTCGTCAATCTGCTCCAGCGAGGAATAGGAATAGTTCAGACGCAGGCAGTTATATTGCTCTTCACCAAACGGAAAGAACTTACTGCCGGGGATAAAGGCAACTTTGTGCAGCTTGGCAATTTCAAACAGTTCATCACAGTTAAACTTTTCCGGCAGCCACAACCATAGAAAAATACCGCCCTCAGGCTTAGTCCACATCACCCAATCCGGCATTTCTCTTTCTAAGGCGTCAAGCATGGTTTTCAGATAAGGTTTGTAATACTCGCAGATAAAATCCAGATGCGGTTGCATCAAACCCTTTTTAAGGAAATTGCCCACAACCCTTTCCGTCACGCAATCCGGAGTCACATTCACCTTTTGCTGCCAGGAACACATGCGCTCAATAATGCTCTTTTCACCTTTGACAAAAGCAAACCGCATGCCCGGACCCAATATCTTGGAAAAAGAAACAGCTTCTGTCACAATCGCAGTGTTGTTAAAGTGTTCATAAGCTGTTCTGTACAAGGTCGGCAGATGCTCTCCAGTGTATCGAAGCCGGCTATAGGGATTATCTTCAAACAGCGGAAGTTCATTTTCAATAGCAAACTGCACCAGGTCTATACGTCTTTGGGCAGACATGGTTATCCCGCTGGGATTCTGGAAATCGGGAATAGTGAGCAGGAATTTTACTTTTTTGCCTTTGGCTCTGAGCTCTTGCAATTCCTTTTTTAAAGAATCAATATCAATGCCTTCCTCATCCATAGCAATACCGTGCAATTCAGCACCCAAAGCATCCAAAGCTACAATCGTGCCCAAAAAAGTGGGAGCTTCTACCAAAACAACATCTCCCTCACCCAGCATGCACCTGCCATAATAATAAATGGCATTGGTAGCGCCGACAGTAATCAGCATCTGGTCAATGGTCAGGTCTTTATAACCTTCCCAAATCATAAGCTGTTCTTTGAGCAGGTTATCGCCCTCGCTGGCGCCGTATTGCAAAACATCATGTCCTTCTTCCTGAATTACCTGACGATAGATTTCTGCCAAAGCTTCTTTGGGAAAAGTCTTGGGCGAAGGAAACCCACCGGCAAAAGAAATCAAGCCGGGAATTGACTTGGTGCTTGCCACCAGTTCCCTGATGAGCGAGGATTTCATACTCTTGGTGTGTTCTGAAAAGAAATTGCTATACTCCATGGTAAGTCCTTTATATTCTTTTATTTAAGATATTTAAACAAGTATTAGTACCGTTGGCGGTTTTAATTCAAACTGCACAGATTTAGTTCATTAAGGATAAAACCGCCAGCGGTACTACATACTATTTACGGATAAATCCTGTAAATCATTCTGGGGAAAGGTATAACCTCTCTGATATGATGAGTTCCGGACATCCATTGCACCAACCGCTCCAAACCTATGCCAAAGCCGCTGTGTGGCACCGAGCCATATTTGCGCAGGTCAAGAAACCACTGATACTGCTCTATAGGCATATTCTCTGCCTGCATACGTCCCAGCAGAATATCATGGTCATCTTCACGCTGAGAACCGCCGATGATTTCGCCAAAACCTTCCGGGGCTATCAAATCATCACCCAATACAACATTGGGGTTAGCTGGGTCACGCTTCATATAAAAAGCTTTGATGTCTTTGGGCCATCTCTCGACGAATATAGGGACAGGTGAGCCTTCAGTCAAAAGCACTTCATCATTGGCACCCAAATCGCTGCCATGCGTGATTTCCGAGCCCTTACTGCGCAGATATTCAATCGCATCATAATGTGTCAATCTTTTGAAGGGAGCATCCGCTGCTTTCAAAGATTCAATGTCACGTTCCAGAATGGCAAGTTCCGCTTGGCACTTCTCCAAGACTGTGCGAATAACAAATCGCACCAAATCTTCCTGGATTTGCATGTTTTCGTCATGTTCAACAAAGGCAGCTTCCGCATCCATCATCCAGAACTCAGTTAAGTGCTTTCTGGTCTTTGACCGCTCTGCTCTGAACACGGGACCGAAGTCATAGACGCGTCCCAGACTCATTATACCTGTTTCCAGATAAAGCTGTCCGGATTGAGACAGATATGCCATGCCTTCGTCGAAATACTCAAGCTCAAACAGAGTCGTAGTGCCCTCGCAGGCATTGGGGGTCAAAATCGGTGAATCAAAGCGGACAAAGCTGTTCTGATTCAGATATTCGCATATAGCATAATAAACCGTGTGCCTGATTTTAAGATTTGCCCATTGTTTACTGGAACGTATCCAGAGATGTCTATTACTGAGCAAAAAGTCCGGACCGTGTTCTTTCTTGCTGATGGGATATTCTTCGGCATATTGAACAACCTGAACGTCTTTTACGCTCAATTCATAGGTGTTTTCCAGCTTCTCATGCAATTTGGGAATAGCTGTTATAATCAGGGATGACTCCAGAGTCAGCCGTTTGGCATTCTCAAAGGTTTCTTCCTCTAAGTCGGGTTTAAAAACTACTGCCTGGATATCTCCGGTGCCGTCTCTGAACTGGATAAACAGCAGTTTTCCACTGCTGCGGATATTGCGAACCCAGCCTTTTAATACTATTTCATGTCCTATGTGATTACTAACGTCTTTTACAAATACTGTCTGCATGACTTTCTCCAATCTTGTGTTTTGTCATTCCTGCGTAGGAATGAATGTTTAATTAAACATCCTGGCAAAGCTGTCTTGACTGACATTGATAATTCTGATGATTTCCATCGCCACTTTCAAAGCACGGGTACCTGAAGCACCGTCCACAATAGGTTTTTTGTGCTCGTTAATACACTGGATAAAGGATTCCAGTTCCATTTCAAGTGCGTCCTTGGGAGCGTTGGTAGCATCTATGCTCTTCACATCTATCAGCTGTTCAGGCTTAAAGTCTTTCTTGCCGAGTAAAATCTCAGGTAACAGAGCGTTAATTCCGGCCGCTTTTTTCATAACTGTGACATGCTTGGCAACAAAGTCCATTGAGATATAACTGTTCTTCTGGAAAAAACGGATTTTACGTTCCTGCTTCATGGAAACACGGCTGGACGTGACATTGGCAATGGCACCATTCTCAAATTCCAGTCTGGCATTGGCAATATCAATACTGGGGGTGAGAATTCCCACTCCGCTGGCTCTGACATCCTTCAAAGGACTTTGGATAAAACTGAGGATAAGGTCTATATCATGAATCATCAAATCAAGCACAACCGGCACATCTGTGCCTCTGGGTTGGAAAGTTGATAACCTGTGAGATTCTATAAACATAGGGTCACTTATCTCATCTTCTACTTGAAGGATAACAGGATTGAATCTTTCGATGTGACCCACCTGAATGAGCAGCTTTTTTTCATCAGCCAGTTTGACTATTTCATTGGCTTGTTCAAGGTCAGATGTGATGGGCTTTTCCAGAAATACATGCTTGCCTTTGAGCAGGGCAGCTTTTGCCAGTTCATAATGATAAGTTGTTGTGGCAGCTATATCAATCGCATCCACGTTATCAAGCAGTTCATCATAAGTATCAAAAGCACGCACCTTCAGTGAATTGGAAATCTCCTGTGCTCTGGTTTGATTCTTGTCATGTACACCGACAAAGATGCAATTGGGAATAGCTAAAAACTTCTTTACATGATATTGTCCAAGATGTCCGACGCCGACTACACCAATTCTGACCATTTATTCTCCTAGTTGGAAATGCCGTCATTCCTGCGTAGGCAGGAATCCAGCCTGTTTATATTATGTAGTTCCGCTGGCGGTTTTGTTCCGATACACATCGATATCATATTTCAGTGACCTGCCTGAAGGCAGAACTACATATACGCAGAACATTATGACAATGTGAATATTATACTAATCTCTTCCGCAAAACCGTTAGCATATCTTCTGTGACACGCGGAAGATCATAATCCGGTTTCCAGCCCCATTCTGCTCTGGCAGCACTGTCATCCATATAATTGGGCCAGCTTTCTGCAATAGCTTGACGGATGGGGTCAATCTGGTAATCTATCTTAAACTCCGGGATATGTTTACGAATTTCCGCAGCAATCATTTCCGGCTCAAAGCTCATGGCAGATACATTGAAGCAATTGCGATGTTTAAGTTTGGCAGGGTCGGCTTCCATCAGTTCTACAACTGCTTTCAGAGCATCAGGCATATACATCATATCAAGGTAAGTCCCTGCTTTCAGATTACAGGTATAGTGCCCTGTTTTTATAGCTTCATAATAGATTTCCACAGCATAATCGGTGGTTCCGCCACCGGGCAGAGTCACATTGGAAATAATGCCGGGATATCTAACTCCACGTGCATCCACGCCGAATTTGACATAGTAATAGTCGCTCAGCAGTTCGCCTGCAACTTTGGAAACTCCATAAACCGTCGTGGGGCGCATAATTGTATCCTGTGGGGTATTATCCAAAGGAGTGGATGCTCCGAAAGCTCCAATCGAACTGGGTGTAAAAACTGCGCATTTATAGGCTCTGGCAAGTTCAAGCGAGTTAAACAAAGCACCCATATTGATTTTCCAGGCAAGCACAGGATTAGCTTCACCTTTGGCAGATAAAACAGCAACGAGATTGAAGATTGTATCAATCTGATATTTCTTAACCAGCTCTTCAAACTTAACTGCATCCAAGGCATCGAGGATTTCATAGGGTCCTGTTTCTTTCACTTCGGGGCAGACATTATCATGCAAATCACAGGCTATAACATGAGAGTTCCCATAAATCTTTCTCAGATAAGGTACAAGTTCACTTCCAATCTGACCAGCTGCACCAACAATCAGGATGTTTTTCATTTCCGGCTCCAAATTACTAATTTTTTCACCAAGCAATTGGCAATTTGTCTTTTGTCAAACAAATTATCTTTAGCTGTCATCCTGAGCCAGTCGAAGGAAAAGACAGCGTGGTCATATTTCGATAAGCTCATGGTTCGACAGACTCATCATGACAAAATGTCATTTATCCGGCGGAGTGATAAACTCACGAATTTTTATCTCGACAAACCGGCATTCGATGTCACCGTTATAGATTTCGACTCTGCGGCTTGGTTTTAAGCCAATTGAATTTACTAAATCTATGTCACCCACCAGTATCCATGCGGTAGAACCCTGGCATTTGTGTTTGAGAAAGTCTCCGAATTCTCCCAGCATTAGCTTAACTTTTTCCACTTCATCCAGACGCACTCCGTAAGGTGGATTGCAGATAATCATGGCATTTTCGATGTTCTGTGACTTGAAATCTCTCTGTGTGACAGTCACTTCATCTCCGAAAGGCAGATTGGCAAGATTATCCTGCGCAATTCTTACAGCTCTGGAATCAATATCACTTCCAAAGATGAGGTTGGGCGGCAAAGGTCTAAGCTCACTGCGGATTTCGGTTTTGACATTTTCCCATTCTGCCTCATCAAAATCTGGCAGGAGTTCAAAACCCCATTTTGTATTTAAGCTGGCAGGCGGCATTTTGCAATATTGCAGCCCGGCTTCAGCCAGAATTGTACCCGAACCGCAGAACGGGTCATACAAAGGCTTGCTGCCATCCCAGCCGCTAATACGCACCAAGGCGGCAGCCAAATTTTCTTTGAGGGGAGCTTCCACTCCTTTCAGGCGGTAACCTCTTTTATGCAAAGCACCATGACCAATATCGAGGCTGATTATTGCTACATTTTTGAAGATGCCCACGCTAATTTCCACATCCGGATTATCCCTGTCCACATCGGGGCGTTTGCCATATTTATCTCTGAAATAGTCTGCAATCGCATCTTTCAGATTCAAAGCTGAATAGTGAGAATGCGTAATATTGCTATTGCCCACATTGGCAAAAATGGAAAAGGTATCATCCGGGCTCATTATCTGCTCCCATTCAATATTACGATAGGTATTCTGATACAAATCGTCATCACTCAAACAACGGAACCGGGCTAAAGGAGCCAGAATTCTGCTGAACAGACGGTTCATCACGGTGATTTTCATCATAGTTTCCGGATTGGCAGTAAAACTGACAGTCCTGTAATTCACTAACGTCTGCTCTGCGCCTAATTCTGCCAGTTCCTTTGCACCTTCAGTTTCCAGACCATTAGATATTGTGGCGATGTATTGATTGTTCTTTTGATATTCAAACATATTCATCTCTAAATCCAATATTGTTTACCTGCTCTGTTTGTCAATCGATAGTCTTGGTGAAGGGATTGCTTGACAGAATTGCTTATGGTTTTATATAATGCTAAGTTCGTAAGTCATTCCTGCGCAAGCAGGAATCTTTAAATCGCATGGATTCCTGCCTGCGCAGGAATGACACCCCGTATATAATGGAGTTGTTAATATGTCTCATAATACAGTAAAATCGAGCTATCTCAAACTTCAGGAGCGCATAAACATGATGCCTCAGGGTGCACCACCTTCTGAAACATTGTATAAAATTCTACAATTGCTATTTAGCCAGAAAGAAGCAGAACTTGTAGCGCAGCTACCCATCAAGCCTTTCACGGCTGAAGATGCCTCCAAAATCTGGAAGCTGGATTTAGCTACTGCTCAAAAGACCCTGGAAACTCTTGCCAGCCGTGCTGTTTTGCTTGATTTGGATAATAACGGAGTGCAAAGATATGCTCTGCCACCTCCGATGGCGGGTTTCTTTGAGTTTTCACTGATGCGCACCCGTGGTGACATCGACCAGAAACTGCTTAGCGAATTACTTCATCAATACCTCAACGTGGAAGAGGATTTTATCAAAGACTTGTTTATGGGCTCAGAGACCCGTCTGGGCAGAGTCTTTGTCAATGAATCAGTGCTTTCCAACGAGAATGCTGTGCATATTCTGGATTTTGAACGTGCCAGCCACACAATCAAGACAGCTTCTCACATCGGAATCGGGATGTGCTATTGCCGTCACAAAATGCAGCATTTAGACAAAGCATGTGACGCTCCGATGGATATCTGCATGACTTTTGGCAGCACTGCCGCTTCTCTGATTAAACATGAATATGCCCGTCAGGTCGAAGTTTCCGAAGGCATGGAGCTTTTGCACAAAGCTTATGAAAACAACCTTGTCCAATGTGGAGAAAATGTCCGCAATGAAGTCAGCTTTATCTGCAATTGCTGCGGCTGCTGTTGTGAAGCATTGGTGGCTTCCAAAAAATTTGGTATGCTTCATCCTGTGCACACGACCAACTTTTTGCCCAAAGTTAATAAAGACGAATGCATCGGTTGCGGAAAGTGCATCAAGGTCTGCCCCATCGCAGCAGTTTCTTTTGATACTGATGAACATGGTAATCAGATAAAGAAAGCTCTTATCAATGAAGATATCTGCCTGGGTTGCGGAGTTTGCGCCAGAGCTTGCCCGACTAAATGCATTACTCTGGAAAGCCGACTTGAAAAAGTTATCACTCCTGTCAATTCAGCCCACCGTTTAGTATTGATGGCAATCGAAAAAGGCAAGCTGCAAAATCTCGTCTTTGATAATCAGGCTTTGGAAAGCCACCGTGCCATGGCAATGATACTTTCGGTAATTACCAAACTTCCACCTGCCAAACAAATAATGGCAAGCAAACAGGTCAAATCTGTCTATCTGGACAAGTTGCTTGAGAGAATAAAGGTATAAGTTGAAAGGTGGAACAGTGAAACGGTGGAAAGGTGGAACAGTAAAAAGTATGTAGTACCGCATTTATGCGGTTTTTTCAGTAGTAACAGACGCCTCGTCTGTTTCAAATACGCTACTTTTGTCAATTATCATGAAATTATGGTTGGACAGACGAGGGCGTCTATCCTACTATTGGACCCTGCCAACCACCTGGCATCCACCCGGCATCCTCCTGGGGTTAGCCCGCGTGGATGCCGGGTGGATGCCAGGTGATTGCCGGATTGCAAGCATGGAATAGATGTGGAAAGTATGGCTGTAGTATTGGGTTGGCATATACAACAATCTATCGAGAATTAGTGATGTGTTACCAGCTCAAAGATGCCCTTTCAAACAAATTCCTTTCGATATTAGAAGAATTGTGCTGAATATATTTCCATGTTTGGAACTGCTTGATACATATATATATTTAAACGCATGACAGGCTGCTTCGATAACAAATATTGTTGAGCAGTGATTTTTTCCTTGACTGAATTGTTTTTCCGAGCATTGTATAGATATTAGAATTTTAGGAGGCTATATGTTCAATATCATATCGTTGAAGGTGAAGTGTCCGCTCTGCGCTGCATCACTGATGGACAAAGAACAGCTGGTTGACAATGAACCTGGAATTAAGCTGGATATCAGCATTGGAAATAAACACGGTCATATCTGGCTGAGTTCGATTTATGAAAGTTACAATTATATAGCCGATTTTGAGATTCCTCAGAATGAGATTGCCACCTTTCACTGTCCTCATTGTAAAAAGGAAATGACCAGCCTGGACACTTGCGCTGCCTGTCATGCGCCGCTGGTGCCTTTTCATCTGGACGAAGGCGGAAAAGTTTCTATCTGCTCCAGGTCCGGCTGTAAAAAACACTCGGTAGCTTTTGAGGATTTGTCCACAGCACTCGGTTACTTTTATGACAAATACACTTATGTGCATGCTGATAATTTCAAGATGTCCCCTCATCATGTGGAAAATAAAATCACAACTGATTCTGATGAAGATAAGGAGATAATCAAGACCGGTTCATTTTTGTCGTCCTACTGCCCGCATTGCTTGCGCAGTTTAATTGAAGACAGGATGATTAAGCTGAAAGTTGAAAATGAATCGGGAGAAACCGGCTTTATGATGCTAAGCCCATATCTTAACGTGTTTACACACAAATCGAGCATCAAGCTTCCTGAAAAACACCCGATAAAAAACATCCGCTGTTTCCATTGCGATGAACCTCTGTTTGTCCATGATAAACACTGCCCGGTCTGTAATTCCGAGATTGCCAAAGTTTTGGTGGCTGCCATGACTAAGATGATAGATTTCTATATCTGCTCCAAGAAAGGCTGCATCTGGCACGGTCTGAGCAGCGAAGACATTCAATCTATCGTTTTGGAAGACAGTAAGGACTGGTAAAAAATGTTTGAAATTGTCCGCAAACAAGAGATGGCAAAGGGAACGATTATTAGATTTGATATTGCGGCTCCCAAGATTGCGCAGAAGATTTTGGCAGGGCAATTCGTAATTCTCAGAGTAAATGAAACCGGAGAAAGAATTCCAATTACCGTTGCTGATGTTGATAAATTTGGCGGAACCATCACTATCATCTTTCAGGTGGTGGGCAAATCAACCGCTCTGATGCGTTCTTTGGACGCTGGGAGCTTTATCAAGGATGTGGCAGGACCTTTGGGAAAACCCGCTCATGTTGCTAATGTGGGCACGGTGATAGCGATTGGCGGAGGAACCGGCATTGCAATTCTGCATCACGTGGTTAAAGCCATGAAAGAAGCAGGTAACTTTGTAATCAGCATTATCGGCTCCAGAGAAAAAGATATGCTTATTTTGCAGGATGAGATGAATTTGATTAGTGATGAGCTGGTTATCATGACAGATGATGGCAGTTATGGTCAAAGAGGATTTGTCACACAACCGCTTCAGAAATATATTCAGGAACGAAAAGATATCAAACTTGTCTATGCCATAGGTCCGATTGTTATGATGAAAAACGTCTGTAAAATTACCAAGAGCCATAATATTGAAACCATGGTCAGCCTCAATCCCGTGATGATTGACGGAACCGGTATGTGTGGAGGATGCAGAGTCAAAGTGGATGGCAGGACACAGTTCTGTTGCGTGGATGGACCTGATTTTGACGGACATAAAGTGGATTTTGATGAGCTGGAAATGCGTAATTCCATGTATCTCAAGCAAGAGAAAGACTCACTTCTCTTTTCGATAAGGTAGGAAGGCAACTATGTTGGATTATGATGTAAAATATCTAAAGTTCAAAACTTATCTGAGCACATACTGCCCATATTGCCATAATAGTTTTAACGTAAAACAAAAAGACCATGATGTCATCGCTTTCAAGGCAAACTATCACGGACAGGATATGGACCTATTGCTTAGTCCATACTTGGACGTGTTTGAATCGGAGTCTTCCGTAGTTGTCGAAACTGATGATAAACTGGATGATTTATTCTGTCCGCACTGCAAAAAAAGCATAATTGACCCCAACCGCTCATGTGAAGAATGCGGGACAGCGGTAGCTCAGGTTATTATTTCTGCCTATTCCAAACTGATTCCTTTCTTTATCTGTCTCAAATATGGCTGCCAATGGCATGGTCTTTCCAAAGCGGACCAAAGGACGATAAAGCTAAAAATCCCCAGACAGGAAATGCCGGAACAAGACCAGAAGCTGCGTGTTCACAATTTTGTGGAAGTTCCCTATGGATTGACCACGGAACTTGCTTTGCTGGAAGCCGGACGCTGCCTGCAATGCAAGGTTCCCAAGTGTGTGGATGGTTGCCCTGTAAATATTGATATTCCGAATTTTGTCCGCCTGATTGCAGAAGAGAGATTTGACGAAGCAGCTAAGTTGATTCGGGAACGCAATATCCTGCCCGCTGTCTGTGGCAGGGTTTGCCCTCAGGAAGATCAGTGCGAAGGCAAATGTGTTTTGGGTATCAAAGATAATCCGGTGGCAATCGGCAACCTGGAAAGATTTGTGGCAGATTATGAACGCAAGATGGATTTAATCAAGATTCCTTCCATAAAAAAAATCCCTAATAAACGCATAGCTGTCGTGGGTAGTGGTCCGGGTGGCTTGACTTGTGCTGCAGATTTGACACTGCTCGGTTATTCAGTTACTATTTTTGAAGCATTACATCAGGCAGGTGGAGTATTGGTCTATGGTATTCCGGAATTTCGTCTGCCCAAAGCAATTGTGGAAGCCGAAATCGAATATCTCAAGAAAATGGGCTGCAAGGTCGAACTCAATTATATTATCGGCAATATCTATTCGATTGATGAGCTGCTGGAAAACTTTAACGCTGTTTATGTCGGAGTGGGAGCCGGGCTGCCTCAGTTTATGAATATCGAAGGTGAAAACCTCAGCAATGTGTTCTCTGCCAACGAATATCTGACCCGCATCAATCTGATGAAAGCCTATAAATTCCCGGAATATGACACTCCCAAACCGATTGGTAACAGGGTTGCTGTTATCGGTGGCGGAAACGTGGCTATGGACTGCGCCAGAACATCGCTGCGCTGTGGCGCTTCTGAAGTTACCATTATCTACAGACGCTCTCGTAAAGAGTTGCCTGCCCGTGAAGAAGAGACCATTCATGCAGAACAGGAAGGCATAAAATTTAGACTACTGACTAATCCGGTGAAATACCTGGGCAATGATACAAATTGGGTGAAAGGTGTGGAATGCGTTTCTATGACATTGGGTGAACCTGATGAATCGGGCAGGAGACGTCCTATACCCATCAAAGATTCAAACTTTATTTATGACTGCGATATGGTGATTGTGGCTATCGGCAATGGTCCGAATCCCGTCATCTTCAATACTGCTCCTGACCTGGAACGTAATAAATGGGGCTATGTCAATGTACAACCAGATACCATGGAAACCACGAAGGAATTTGTCTATGCCGGTGGAGATATTGTGACAGGCAGCGCCACGGTTATTCAGGCAATGGGAGCCGGCAGAACGGCTGCCAATGCTATACACACTAAACTGACTAAACAGAAGTAATCAGATTTGACTCCATAACAACGGAGGAATGAATGAAAACCTACATTATATCATTCATTTTTTTGGTTATTTGTACTACTGCTTATTGTGATAACAGTTCTGATTGGGATGGTCCCTCGGAACCTTGTTGGAGCATTGGAACAGATTACATGATTTTCGTACCAGCTTCGAAATCAGGAGGATTAAAATACTCTCCAGCTCTGAGTGCAGACATATTTAATTTCAATTACCTTGAAGATGATGCGTTTTACAATATAAACTTTTTAGGTCTCGGATTTACTACAGAGTCAAAACCTCGACTTGTGTATTACGATGTCTTCAGCTTTGAATTTGGTGCTCCGATATACAAATCAGATATGGTGAAATTAGCGCCTTTTTTAGGAGTTGGTTTTGCAGGTTATTACGATAAGGATACGGATAATGAATGGGGTTTCTCTGAAAATTACTCTGATTATATTTGCCCTGTTAATGCAGGGGTTGCGTTTAAAATTGGTAAGCGATTATTATTAAACTCAAAATATACTCTCTATATTGGTAGGCAAAAAGCTCCAGATGGTTGCTTTTCTGTTGGTGTCGACTTGGTAACGGATATCCCCATTAGCACGATTATGAATGTGATAAGTACTATGGGTGGGAATTAGATACTTTAGACTGAATCGCCGATAAACCAGCAAGATACCTTGGCTCGTTAACAGTTTTGTCACTTATGGCAAGTGAATTATTGAAAAAGAGCTCATATTGAGACTGTTCACGAAGTAAGTCATAATTCACAGCGAGATAGGGATTAGTGTTACAGAAAAAGTGGGCGAATAGGTTAAGATTAGGCATAGCTTCCAGAATTGACATATCATAACCGATATCGGTGCTTGGGCTAAAGATAGGCTTTATG
>Ga0247841_10004268_pt1 | contig 24881 bp, 25 predicted proteins | sample LaCruzMarch2015__2_FD_192410 | JGI IMG/M metagenome (GOLD analysis project Ga0247841, IMG submission 192410) | Freshwater microbial communities from meromictic Lake La Cruz, Castile-La Mancha, Spain - LaCruzMarch2015_18m | ecosystem: Environmental > Aquatic > Freshwater > Lake | place: Spain... | reverse complement strand
AATATTGGCTCCAAGCTTACTGCTATTTGTATATCCATATGGACTACCCCTTGTCTGGAAATATGTTCTATTATTTCTTTTGGTTCCAACTGCTATTCCGGTCATATTCATTTATATCACTTTCTACTTTGTTGGTCCTGTTATTGTGGAAACAAAAGAGATGATCAGCCAGGTTTTCAAACGAAGCGCCAATCTAACCAAGGGGATCAAATGGTATATATTTGGGTTTTCATTGCTAACCCTGGGGGCATCTTATTTTATGAATCAATACTTATTCTCGTTTCAAAAAATGGGTATGGTTTGGCTCTATTACGTTTCCTTTGGCGTTTTTACCTTTCTTTGGACTTGCCTATTTGTGTTAGTGCCGATTTATATCTACAAAGATTTGGGCAGACAGTTGGATCGATTTGATCAGGCTAGCATAGAGATGAATCAGGAAGAGTTAGCAAAGATGGAGGCATTAAATGGCGAAAAAGCTGTATCGTAAGTTTGTTGTTATTTTATGCTCTTTAACACTGGTTTTTGGTGTTACTTATTCCAAAGTTACACCGGTAAAAGCGATTTACAATTTCTGGGTGGAAGTCTCTGATCCAAGTGTTGGGGTCATCCCAACCTACAAGTTTCATTTCTCAATCGAAAAGAAGCTGGAAGTCCATAAATATATCAAAATGATCTTTCCTCCTGGGACAACGTATACAAAAGATCCCCGCCCCCATAATGAAACTTCTATTCTCTTTGATCCATTTGAACCATATAGAGGAGTACCAATAATTGGTGAAGAACCAGATGGTTCTGTTTCGCTCCAATTCAATACTCATATTGAACGGGATCCTAAAAAAGAAGGCTATCGGGATATCGTAGTCACCATACCTTATGATACTCAATACAACATTGCTAATCCTACAAAGCCAGGAACTTATGTTTACAAAATAGCTACCCAGGCAGAACCCAGGCTAATAGAAAGCTATCCGGTGCAGATTTTTAAAAGTACAATCACTACCCCTATTGTGGATGTGGAAGCTCCCAAGACCAATGATATGGCAGGATTCAGTCTGGATTTCAAAACTAGTTCTTTGGGTGAATTAAATCCAGAAAAGAAGGATTTTATCCGGATCCGATTCCCCGATGGATTTGTTTTTACAAAGGGGGCATGGGATATAAAGCCAAAATTTATCATGATAAATGCTACATTCTTATTAGACTACCCTTTGGGCTCCATTCAAGGTAATGATTTCCTGATCCCAGTACCAATCCGCATCCGTAAAGGGAGCCAGGTATCCATAAAGATTGATTGCCGTGTTGGGATCAAAACTGCCACAAATCGTGGATCTTACCAGCTATTGGTTGCTACATCCAAAGATACCACCTTCATCCCCAGTACTCCGTTTGAATTGAAATGAAGCTTTGATTCGAGGTAATTCGGAAATTGTCACCTCTCTTTCGACTTGTACTATTGTACCGTACAAGTAACCAAACAAGCTAAAGGTGTTTGTAGTAGTAATTTTGACTCCTCAAGAAAAAACTCGCGAGTTTTTTTGCTTAGAGTAGAAATTACTCGTATAATAGGGTCAAGTTATTGCCAGGAGAGATGAAATGCTAAAAAGATACCTTACCGAACAAGTGAAGATGGATCTAAAAAAGAAAATGGTATTTTTGGGTGGAGCTAGACAGGTAGGCAAGACCACTTTAGCAAAATCAATTCTTACCAAAGACTCCATTTATTTAAGCTGGGATATTCCAGAACATCGGGAGTTAATATGGAAAGGTGATATTCCTGAGTGTTCTTTGGTCGTTTTGGATGAGATTCATAAATTTAAGGAATGGCGTCAATACCTGAAGGGTATCTTTGACCTATATGGCAAACGAAAAAAAGTTTTGGTGACAGGAAGCGCAAGGCTTGATTATTATCGGCATGGTGGGGATTCTCTGCAGGGACGATATCATTATCTTCGAATGCTGCCTCTATCCGTAGCAGAATTAGGGATCAAATCCAAAAAAGAGGTAGCAGATCTTCTTTCACTTGGTGGTTTTCCTGAACCTTTTTTTTCCAGTTCTGAAACTGAAGCAAGAAGATGGTCCAGGGAATATCGAACAAGACTCATTCAGGAAGATATAGTCAGTCTGGAAAATACAAACTCCCTTCAAAAAATCGAGCTTTTGATGCTCAGGCTTCCGGAACTGGTTGGATCCCCTCTTTCCATAAATTCTCTTCGGGAGGATCTGAATGTAAGTCATAAAGCAGTCACGAATTGGATAGAAATTCTGGAACGACTTTATGCGATCTTTCGTATCCCTCCTTATGAAAGCAATCTCCTAAGAGCTGTAAAAAAAGAACAGAAGCATTTTCATTATGACTGGACACTGGTCAAAGAAGAGGGACTCAAATTTGAAAATATGGTAGCGGTACATCTTTTAAAATGGTGTTTCTGGCAACAGGATGTGATGGGTCTGGATATTTCTCTACATTATTTTCGAGATATAGATGGCAGAGAAGTTGATTTTGTGATTGTTGAGGATGGCAAACCAACTCTTTGTGTTGAGTGCAAAGTAAAAGATGATTCTTTATCAAAAAGCATGCTCTATTTTTTAAACAAATTCCCAAAATGCAAAGGGTGGCATGTTACCCTGGAAGGCACTAAAAATGTCACAACCAGGGAGGGGATTCGAATGGCTCCGGCAGAAGTCTTTCTGGGGGACCTAGTGTGAATGGCGGATGGGGTCGTGAGTGAGTCTGTTTGACAAATAATAATTTTACTATTATACTGAAAATAATCTGAAGAGAAGGGAGGTTGTGGTATGAGAATGAAAGTAGTGTTTATACGTTGGCCACATGCCTTCCGAGGAACTTCACCCTAATGCGCTAAGCGCTGAATCGATAAACCAAGTTTCTCAAGAGCTGTGGCTAACCCCACAGCTCTTTTTTTATTTGATTGATCAGGAGGAATTAAATTGAAATACGCGTTGCAGGCAGAAAATATATCGAAATTTTTCCAAAAGAAAAAAGGAAAAAATACTTGGGCTCTAAAAGATGTGAATATGAGGATCAAGGAAGGCGAAATATTTGGTCTTTTGGGTCCGAATGGTTCTGGGAAATCTACCTTTATTCGCATTGCATCCACTCTATTAATACCGGACGGCGGTCGTATGGAAGTGTTTGGACATGATGTAATCAAAGAAGCGGATAAAGTAAAATGGCTGATCAGTCGTGTATCGGTGGAGGCTAGTTTTTTTAGAATGCTATCTGCCATGGAAAATCTGCTATTCTCTGCCGGATTGTATGGCATACCAAAGAAGGAAGCCATAAAACGAATTTTTGAGATATGCGAACGTATTGATCTGGACAAGAAAAGGATGAACGAGCGGATCAAAGATTTTTCCCGTGGTATGCAGCAAAAAGTAGCGATTGCCAGGGCTTTTCTGACTTCCCCTCCCCTAATGCTGCTGGACGAACCGACCACAGGGCTTGATCCCAGGGCAAAAAAGGAAGTACAAGCACTCATCGAGGACATGAAACAGAACTTAAATACCACAATTCTCCTCACATCTCACGATATGGAAGAAATTGAGAAACTATGCAATTTTGTGGCGATCATACACAATGGAAAAATCGTTATCGAAGGGACTCCGGAAAACCTCAAGGAATCGATCCGCGCGAAAATTGAGAATCCAACGTTTGAGGATGTGTTTATGGAATACACCGGAGTTGATTTTAAAGAGGTTGATGAAGAAGAGGAGGACGAAGAATGATTCGCAGAGGCTTAATACATGAACTGATAGCAGGACGGGCATTTGTAGAAAGGAATTTTAACCTAACAAAGCGATATTGGCAGTGGGAATTTGTCTGGTTAATCTACACAATTGCTAATTCTGTCACCATCGGATTTATTGGAAAGGGGATCGAACTACTGACGAATACAAAGCTGAATACAAGCTACTGGATTATGTACATGCTCCTGGGCTCGATTTTGTGGGGGTATCTTGCGCAAATATTTGAGATTGTTTCTGAAATTGTATCGTGGGAGAGATGGGAAGAAACAATCGAATATACCTTTATGGCTCCCGTCAAACGGATTACACACATGTTAAGCGTTTGTCTTTATGCCATCATTTATGGTTTTCTTCGTAGTGCCCTGATCCTCTTTGTCGTTGCTTTCTTTTTTAAGCTGGATATTTCCCAAGCCAATTTTCTTTCCGCCAGTGGTATTTTACTGATTGCCTCGGTCTCATTTATGGGTCTAGGGATGTGTGCGGCAGTCCTGCCCCTCATTTCACCAGAAAAGGGATCCCAGAGTGTATTTATCATCCAATCTTTGCTCTTGATGTTCTCGGGGGTCTATTACGAAATCAGTATTATGCCTGGTTGGATGCAGTTTGTTTCCCGTTTCTCCCCCGCAACCTATGCTCTCAAGGGAATGCGGGAGGCCATTCTAAAAGGGACACCATTCACCCATCTTTGGGGATATATTTATCCATTGATAATAATGAGCTTTGTGTTGTTTCCCCTTGGTGTAATTGTTTTCAATCGAATGGAGCACTGGGCGAAGAAAAAAGGAGTTTTAAAGAGAAGTGGGTAACAATTGCATTTTATCTATGCAAATCTACAATGAATGTGGTGTGAAAAAAAATAGAATAAAGGTGGGCATACATGAAAATTGGGATTAATGGCTTTGGTCGTGTTGGCAAGCAAATCTTTAAAGCACTAGTCGATCAATATCCGCAGATTGAGGTGGTTCAGATCAATGACATAGCAGAGCCAGCTACCCTTGCTCATTTGCTCAAGTATGATTCCATTTATGGGATGTACCATTTCCCTGTCGAGTCGGATGCAAACCACATCATTGTCAATGGAAAAAAGATTCTTGTCACGATCCAAAAAGATATTAAAGCCATTCCCTGGATCGATGGCATTGAGCTCATTATCGAAGGCACTGGTTTATTTACCAGTCGTGAACAAGCCGCAAGCCATATTCGGGGGAGTATTAAACGTGTTTTGATCACAGCCCCTTCCAAAGATGCCGATGCCATGATTGTTCTTGGTGTGAATGAAACCCTATATGATCCATCCAAACATTTTGTGATTTCGAATGCCTCCTGCACTACAAACAGTCTGGCTCCTGCTGTCCGTGTCCTCCACGAGAATTTTACGATGGAAAGGGGATTTATGACGACTGTCCATGCGTATACTTCGGACCAGCGAATCTTGGACCTACCCCATAAGGATCCCCGAAGAGCTAGAGCCGGCGCTATTAATATTATTCCTACTACCACGGGTGCGGCGGATGCGGTAGGCATCGTGATTCCTGCGCTAAAAGGGAAACTGACAGGTATTTCTCTCCGTGTACCAACTCCTAGCGTATCTGTCACCGATTTTGTCTGTACCGTATCAAAGCCGACATCCATTCAGGAAGTCAATCAGAAACTGAAAGAAGCCTCAGAAACCTATTTGAAAGACATTCTTGGTTTTACTATGGAGCCCCTTGTATCCTCTGATTTTCGAGGCTGTCCCCTTTCTGGCACGATTGATGGCCTGATTACCAATGTAGTCGATGGCACGTTTATTAAAATCCTGAGCTGGTATGACAATGAATGGGGTTATTCCTGCCGTACAGCAGATCTTGTTGATTTTATTCAGCAAAAAGGTTGATACCAATGAAAACAATACGAGATATTGAATTACAAGGCAAACGAGTTCTGATACGGGAGGATTTAAATGTGCCCTTGTCCCCTACGGGAGAAATCACGTCCGATAGCCGTATCATGACCGCAATCCCCACCTTACGGTTTTTACTGGAACACAAAGCGAAAATCATAATTATGTCTCATCTGGGAAGACCCAAAAAAAACGAAGATATATACAAGTTGGATCAAGTGGCAAAGAGACTCTCCGAATTAGTGATGAAGCCAGTCAAAAAACTAGACAAATTGACGGGGCCAGAAGTAGTGGATGCAGTCAACCAAATGCAGGATGGCGAAATCATTATGCTGGAAAATGTTCGGTTTGATCCCCGGGAGACAAAGAACGATCCTTCTCTTTCCCGCGAGCTGGCTCTTCTAGGAGATATTTTTGTTAATGATGCCTTTAGCGCCTCGCACAATGAGCATTCCTCGATTTGCGGGGTGGCTGATTTTCTGCCTGTTTTTGCTGGCTTTCAATTGGAGCGGGAATTGCAGGAGCTGAATAAACTGCTGGTTTCCCCTCGGCATCCATTTATCCTTTTACAGGGCGGGGCGAAGGTTTCCACTAAAATTGGCGTCATCGAGAAACTACTGCCTCGAATTGATAAGATTTGTATTGGCGGAGGGATGGCCTGTACATTTTTAAAAGCTCGGGGATATTCTGTGGGCAAATCAATCGTCGAGGAAGACAATTTGGAGATTGCCCGGGAGATTATGGAAAAAGCCAAACAGAGCGGAAAAGAAATACAATTACCGGTTGATTTTGTCGTTACGGATTCCATTGAGAATTCAAAAATCAAACAAGTCGTATCGATCGATCGGTTTCCGGAGGATATGATTGGAGCAGATATTGGCCCCATAACCATTGAGAATTTTAAACGCACGCTTATTTATGGAAAAACAATTTTAGCTAACGGTCCGATGGGGGTGTTTGAAGTGACAGGGTTTAAAACAGGAACTTTGGACCTGTATCGGTTCCTGGGGGATATCCGTGATGCGTATGAGATTGCCGCAGGCGGGGATACTTCTGCCGCTATCGAACAGTTTGGCCTTACCAATAAATTTACCTACATTTCATCCGGGGGAGGAGCCACACTCGAATTCCTGGAAGGTAAAGTATTGCCAGGAATTGCCAAATTGAATGCATAAAAAAGTCATTTTGATTGTTTGTGATGGGTGGGGAGTTGCTCCGCCAACGCCGGGGAATGCGATTGCTCTCGCCCGGACGCCTCATTTTAATCTTCTTAAGTCCATGTCTCACTATACGACTCTTAAGACTTCGGATGAGTCTGTTGGTCTGCCTTTCGGGCAAGTGGGACATTTAAATCTTGGGGCAGGACGTATTGTTTACCAGGATTTACTAATCATTAACAAAGCAATCCAGGATGGATCATTTTACAGAAAACCTGTTTTACTGGATGCCTTGAAAAAAGCAAAAAAAGGAAGTCTTCATTTGATGGGACTCCTGTCCAATGGCGGGGTTCATTCGGACATGGAACATGTAAAAGCATTGATAACAGCCGCTATAAAAGCCGGGGTTTCCGATATAAAGCTGGATGTGTATTTAGATGGAAGGGATACAGAACCAAAATCAGCCCTCCGGTTTATCCAGGAGATCAAAGAGTTTACGGATGGCTACCAAACAGCTTCGATTTCTACTATCTCCGGACGGTTTTATGGGATGGATCGTGATCAAAGGTGGGAGAGGGTCCAGAAATCATATGAGGCGATATTGGGGCGAGAGGGTAAGAGGTTTGAAAATCCAGAAGAAGCTTTGCTGGATGCCTATAACAGATCCGAAACCGACGAATTTGTAACTCCCTGTATTATCAACTCGAAACATTCAAAGCCAATGACCTCCGAGGATGTCATGATTTTCTTTAATTACCGGGCGGACCGAACACGCGAAATTACGAGGGCTTTTACCCAAAAAGATTTTACCGGATTTGACAGAGGGCCTAGTTTTCCCATGCCTTTTTACTATTGCCTAACTCCCTATGATGAGAGCTTTGACCTGCCAATCCTATTTCCGCGGGAGACAATAAAAAATACAGTGGGACAAGTCCTATCGGATCATGGTCTCAAACAGCTTCGAATCGCAGAAACAGAAAAATATGCTCATGTTACTTTTTTCTTTAATGGCGGGAGGGAAGCACCTTTTCCCGGGGAAGAGAGAATTCTGATTCCTTCGCCTAAAGTTCCTACGTATGATTTACAGCCAGAGATGTCTGCTCCGCTTGTGCTGGAAAAATTGTTGGCGCAAGTCGACAAAAACTATGACTTTATATTATTAAATTTTGCCAATCTAGACATGGTAGGCCATACCGGGATCATCTCTTCAACGATACAGGCTGTGGAAACAATTGATTTTTGCCTGGGCAGACTATACAAAGAATTTAACAGGGCAGGATATGACCTGATCATTACAGCTGACCATGGCAATGCAGAACAAATGCTGGATGAGGCTGGAAATGTGCAGACAGCTCATTCCAGGAATCCTGTACCATTCCTTTATCTGCCTTTTCAACCAAATCAATGTAAACTGTTGGAGGGGTGTTTTCTACGGGATGTAGCTGATTTAGTATTGCATATTCTGGAAATACCAAAACCTTCTGAAATGAAAGAAAGCAGGATTCTAGCATGAAAACAAGTGATATACGCAAGGCATTTCTTGATTACTTCAAAACCCTGGACCATCGGGAGATTATGTCTTCTCCCTTGCCAATTGATGATCCGACGCTTCTTTTTGTGATTGCGGGCATGGTACCCTTGAAAAAGTACTATATTGGGGAAGAAACACCGATCAATCCCCGTATGACTTCGTCCCAGCGATGTCTCCGTACGAATGACATCCAGAATGTCGGCCGGACACCCTGGCATCATACCTTCTTTGAAATGCTTGGAAATTTTTCCATAGGGGATTACTTCAAGCAGAATGCCATTGAGTATGGATATGAGCTTATCAATAAGGTGTTTGCGATAGATCAAAAACGAATTTGGACTACGATTTATCCAGAAGACTATGAAGCCTATGCGATCTGGAAGAAAATTTTGCCAGAATCACGTATTGTGAAATCAAAAGACAATTTTTGGCAAATGGCGGAAGTTGGACCGTCCGGGTTCGACTCTGAGATTTTTATCGATCTGGGAAAGCATGTTGGCTGTGGTAAACCGAATTGCTCTCCTTTGTGTGATTGTGGTCGGTTTGTCGAGATTTGGAACCTGGTTTTTATGGAATTTAACCTGGACAAAGAGGGAAAACGAAATTGGCTGCCCCGAAAAAACATTGATACAGGGATGAGCCTGGAGAGATTATCAACCATAGTAAATGGAAAATCCACCAATTATGAAATCGATTTTTTTATTCCCTTACTGGAGAAACTGGAGCAATTAACCAGCAAAGAAAGAACAACCGACCCCTATCGATTTCATCTGATAGCCGATCACGTCCGCGCCATGACATTCCTGATTGCCGATGGGGTCTTTCCGGAAAACACGAAACACGGGTATGTGCTCCGCCGCCTGATTCGCCGGGCAAAATTATCTGGATACCTCCTTGGAATCAAAGAAAGCTTTTTAGATTCTCTTTGCCAGATTACGATTGATATGATGAAGGACCATTATTCATACCTGGAATCAACGAAGGATAAGATCCTTTTAATCGCCCGAAAAGAGGAAGCTCAGTTTAGCACGACTCTGGAGGATGGTTTTAAGATTTTTCAGGAAGAAAAGAAAAAATCAATCACCACTTTTAGTGGAAAAGTAGCGTTTAAGCTTCACGATACATTTGGTTTTCCGATTGAATTGACTCGGGAAATGCTGGAAATTGAACAGATAAAACTCGAAGAAGAAGAATTCAAGACCTTATATGAAGAACAAAGAGCAAGAGCCAAAAAAGAAAGTAGTTTTGAATCAGCCATCGTAGAAACTGATTTTTGGATGATGATCAAATCTCAAGTGGGGGAATCCAAGTTTGTTGGGTATGACCATGATGCAACTGAAAGTTATCTTATGGGTATTCTTTCGGACCACACCATGGTGCAGACATCTGACAACAAGGAGTCCGTGTTGTACCTGATTTTGGATCGAACACCTTTCTTTGCTGAAAAAGGCGGACCAGTTGGCGACAAAGGGGAAATCAGGGGCGATGGATTTGTGTTTCGGGTTGATAAGACCATTAGCCCCATCCAGGATATCATTATTCATAAAGGGATACTGATCCAGGGATCCATGCAAACAAAAACCAAAGTGAATGCGATTGTGGATATCTCGTTTCGGAAAGCCGTTCGTAGAGCTCATACGGCAACACATCTTCTTCATTCTGCCCTCCGTTCGATCGTGGGGGATTTTGTGAATCAAGCGGGATCGTATGTGTATGAAGATGCTTTTCGGTTTGATTTCAATTCGCTCGATCCATTGACGCATGACCAAATCATGAAAATTGAAAATTTTATTGATGATATTATTGCCAGAGGCTCTTATGTATCAACGGAAGAAATGTCAGCCAATAAAGCGATGCAAGAGGGAGCCACAGCTTTGTTTAAAGAAAAGTATGGGGAAAATGTAAGGGTGGTGAGTATCGACGAAATATCCAAGGAGTTCTGTGGAGGGATCCATGCCCAGAATACATCAGAACTTCGACTTTTCCGGATCGTCAAAGAGCAAAGTATCGGGTCGAATCTTAGAAGAATTGAAGCCGTTATCGGGCGGAAAGCAATCGAAGCCTATCGGGAAGATTCCCAAACGCTGCTCAATGCCAGAAAACTGCTGAATAAACCAAATATGGAGCTGATGAAAGCGGTTGAATTGGTTCTGGAGGATAAGAAAAAAGTGGAATCAGAATTCCAGGTTCTTCAGAATAAATTGATTCAGGGAAGTGCGGGAAGAATACTGGAAAAAGCAGTATCGATTGGAAAGTATTTGTTTGTCAATGAGGATATGAAAGATACTCCGGTTGATTCTCTCAAATCATTGGCGGATATTTTACGGGGAATGGCAAAAACGCCAATATTTATTATGCTGGCAACGAGGATAGAAACTGAAATAACGATTGTTTTATCCTCATCAGGGGAGATTGATTGTCGATCTCTGCTGGAAACAATCAAAAAGACCTATCCCCTGAAAGGCGGAGGCAATCCAAAACTTGTCCAAGTCGGCGGTGTTACTCTAGCAATGCTCCCCGATATTGCCGAAATCTGTAAAAGAATACTTAGCGATGAAGTATAACGTATTCGGGAAAACGGGAATCCGAGTATCCGAGCTTTGCTTTGGCACTCTTGTCATGGGTCCGCTCCAGGCAAATCTTCCGATTCCGGAAGGTCAGCATCTGCTGGAGTATGCCTTTGATTTGGGAATCACGCTATTTGATACTGCTCATTTGTACCGTACCTACCCCTATTTTACCGGTATTCCAAACCATACGAAACAAAAAATGGTCATCAACTCGAAATCGTACGCCTTTACCTACACAGAAATGAAAGAACACATCGAGAAAGGTTTAGAAGCGATTGGCCGGGATTATTTCGATATTTTTATGCTCCACGAACAAGAATCTGTCTTGACATTAAAAGGACATGAGGATGCTTTCAGAGCCATGGAAGATGCAAAAAAGGAAGGCAAGATTCGTTCGATTGGGGTTTCTACTCATACCGTCACCTTGGTTCGGGATTTGATGCTGCACCCTGAGTTTGAAGTGGTGCATCCCATCTTTAACAAAGCCAGTCATGGGTTGCGGGAAGGAAACATCGACGATATGAAAAAAGCCGTCCAAAAGCTGTACCAGGCTGGTATGGGTATCTTTCTAATGAAACCATTGGGAGGGGGCAGACTGTACCTGGATTTCTTATCCTCACTTCAATTTGTTCATGAGTACCCTTTTAAACAGGCTGTAGCGGTTGGGGTTAAAAATGAAGCAGAAATAGAGATCAATATCGCCATTTTCGAGGATCGATTTGAAGAATCCATGCTAAAGAAACTAAGCTTGCATGAAAAGAAGCTGTTTTATCGCCGTGATTTGTGCGCCCTTTGTTATGAATGTCTGGAGTTTTGCCACTTTGATGTTATCAGCAAAGGGGAGGATACGGTTGTTTTTGATCTCGCAAAATGCGTTTCCTGCGGGTATTGCATAGCCCACTGTCCCCATATGGCGATTCGTGTGTTATAATAACGGAATGATTATTGCACTGGATTATGGAGAAAAGAATATTGGTGTTGCGGCTACGGATGAAGATGAGATTTTTTCATTTCCAAAATGCAATATTCTTACTGCTGATTTTGAGAAGAATCTAAATATCCTGGAATCAAAAATACACAATTTTGAGAAAGTGACAGAGATCATCATCGGTCTGCCTAAGAATTTGAAAGGGAAGAATACCCCCCAAACCGAAAAAACACTTCGTTTTTATGAATTACTGAGCAATTTTTATAATTTACAGATCATAGTATCTCTTTATGATGAGAGAATGACCTCTGTCATATTCCAAAAAAGTATACAATCCCAGGGTGGGAAAATGCGCGATGTGAGAGATACAAAAGACATGTACGAGGCAGCGATACTCCTGGAGGATTATCTCAAAAGAAAACAGAATGAAAAGTTTTTCTAAAGGGGTACTCTCTCTTTTATTAATCTGTCTTCTCTTTTGTGTTGGCTTCTTTTTGTATGTCCAATACAACCTGACACCGATACAGAAAAAAGCGGTTGATTTTGTCATCAAAGAGAACCAGTCGATCCGGGAAGTAGCTCGGGAACTTCAAAATCAAAGGGTCATTCGAAGCGCGGTCGTTTTTGTTCTGTATTTACGAACATTCAAATTGGATACGACGATCAAAGCGGGAGATTATCATATTGAGCCCATCCAGTCAATCAAACAACTCGTTTCCTTCTTACAAAAAGGGCAGGACAAGATGGTTCGATATACAATTCCAGAGGATTACCGGATCCAGAAAATTGCCCAAAAGTTGGCTAAAGAAGGTTTTGTCGATGAGAAAAGGTTTATTGAGCTGGCTACCAAAAAAGGAGCCACCTTTCCATTCTTATACTCTGATCAGGTCTTGGATGGCAACCTCGAAGGATTCTTGTTTCCCAACACGTACCTGATCCATGCGCCAACTGAGGAAAAAATAATCGAGCAGATGCTAGGGGAGTTTGAAAAAGAAGTTACAAAGGAAGTGCTAAAAGATATCAACAAAACCAAGCTAACTTTACACCAAATTGTTACTCTCGCTTCTATCATTGAAAAAGAAGCCCAAGACAGCTCAGAACAAGCGATAATTTCCTCTGTTTTTTTCAACCGTATGGCGGATTCTATGCCTTTGCAGTCTTGTGCTACCGTCGAATTTGCCCTTTATCAAAAGGGGATATACAAGGATAGCTACGTTCTTAGTCTGGAAGAGCTAAAAACGGATTCCCCCTATAATACATACCAGCATGCTGGTCTTCCACCGGGACCAATCTGTAATCCTGGGATTGGGGCTATCAAAGCGGCTCTAAAGCCTGCTAAAACGGATTTTTACTATTTTGCCGCCAAGGGTGACGGCACCCATGCGTTTGGTCGAACTTTGGCAGAGCATAATGCCAATGTAGCGAAATACATCCCCTAATGAAGGATATTGTTTTTTCAATACAAATACCCAAACCGGATATCTGGTATGTGCAGAATATTATGGAGACGATGGACGGCCTTGCGCTTGTGACGTCTGCCAATATGAAGGACGACAAAGGTTTTTTTGAAATCTATGTCACGGATGATTTTCTGCCTCTTTTCCACCAGGTTTTCAAGGCGCTACAATCTGAAATCCTTTCCCTGGCCATCCTTAAAACCGAGTTTCCCAGTGGATCGTAAGCCCGATGCTATATATCAGCGAATCGAAGATATCCCCCTTTCTTTATTAGTCGGATGGGGGATCAAAGGGATCATCTTGGATGTGGACGGTACGATTCTTTCCCGAAAAGCAAAAACAGTAAAGCCTTCTGTCATCGATTGGGTACTGAAGGCCAAAGAGATGTTCCAGATTTTGATCGTCTCCAACAATTCGCCAAATAAAATTCATCGAGCCTCTGTGGCGTTGGGTTTACCGTATATCGCTTGGACCCTAAAGCCATATGCTTATTATTTTCGAAAAGCATTACGCAAACTTCAGTTAGAACCAGACCAGGTTTGCACAATCGGAGACCAGTTGTTTACAGATATTGAGGGAGGTAAAAGAGTTGGCACAAAAACAGTGTACGTTTTCCCGATCGCACCAGAAGAGGATATGCCCTGGACACGATGGAGGAGATTGTTCGAGAAAAAATATCTTATGGAATGGGTGAATCAGAATACCTAAGACTCATTCCAGAAGAGTGGATAAAAAAATACTCGATTAAGTCCATTAGCAAGCAAGACCAGTTCATTCAAATTACGGTTGAGAATTTTTTACCCAAAGAAATTGAAGATCGATTGGTCGTTATTTTTGGTGAAGATATCATTATCAATCAAAACACAGTGAACTACAGCCATCCCATCGAGAGCTGGCAGGAGCTTTTGCAATCCTCCATCCAAAAAGAAGCATCCGATATCCATCTGGATCCCAAGAAAAAGTATGTCCTGACACGCATTCGACTCGATGGACAGCTGGTGAAATGCAATGATATCGATCGAAACACATATGATTCTATATTGCGTATATTTAAAATCAGGGCAAAACTGAATATTGCTGAAAAGAGAATCCCTCAGGAAGGTGGATTTTCCTACAGTTTTAAAAACCGGTTGTATGATATCCGTGTTTCTACGATTCCCACCATTGCCGGCGAAAAGCTGTCCATCCGAATCCTTCCCGCAGAGCAAAGCTTACTATCTCTCCATGATTTGGGCATGAATCCGACCCAAATCCAAATGATCAAAGAAGCCATCCAGGTTCGCAATGGTTCCGTTGTCGTCAGTGGACCGACCGGCTCAGGCAAATCTACAACCTTGCATGTATTGTTAAATTTATTTGATAAAGACAGCAACCACATTATTACTGTCGAAGATCCGGTAGAGATCCAGGATGAAAAAATAAATCAGGTCCAGGTCAACGAAGAGATCGGGCTGACGTATGCAAATCTCCTGAAACGATTATTACGGCAAGACCCGGATGTGATCCTGTTGGGGGAAATCCGTGATGCCCAAACCGCCAGACTCGCCTGTGAGGCTTCCTTGACGGGACATTTCTTCCTGACCTCCATTCATACAAAAAGTGCCGAAGATATTGTGCTCCGGCTTCTGGAAATGGGGTTGGAACCGTATCTCATTTCAACTTCTCTGCATGTTTTGATCTCACAACGACTGGTTCGAAAAGTTTGCCCGTATTGTAAAAAAATTGTGGATACCCCGGAAATCATTCAGAACAAATATGGAATCAAAACCCAGATGACAGGTGTTGGCTGTCCGGAATGCCTCCATACAGGATTTAAAGGTAGAATCGGTATGTTTGAAATAACACTTCTCTCAGATGAGACAAAGCTTTCCATCGTTAATTACAATGCCTCGGATAGCACACTATCCTTCATGTCTTTGATTCGATCCGATAATGTATCAAGCATGACTGAGCAGGGATTGGCTCTGATTCGTACCCAAGTCACCACATGGGAGGAGATTCATCGATGCATCGGATTACTCGATTAACTAAGCCAGAAATTCTTTACTTCACGTTTCAAATGAGCGTTCTGCTAAATCAGAACTATTTGTTACCAGATGCCATTCGATTATTAAAGGAATCCACCCAAATCCGAAAACTAAAAAACTGGTTCAAACAATTATTGGAAACATTAGAGGAAGGGGAGAGTTTTCATGAAAGCATTCGGCGTACCAGTAAGAATTTTTCATCTTTCTATTTGTCTGTATTGAAAAGTGGGGAAATGTCCGGAAGTCTTGGTACGCACCTGAAACGACTTTATGAATATTTACGATCGCGAAATAAATTTGAAGCAAAGATGAGAAAAGCTTCTTTTTACCCTATTTTTTTAATTTGCATAACGATCAGTATTACCATTGGACTGCTGACATTTATTCTCCCCATGATCCAGGACCTGGGTGTTTCATTAAATATCACGCTTCCTCCCTCGATTCAACGATTGTTGGCCATCCTGCACTGGTTGAAAATGAATGCATGGATGGCTGGATCTGCCTTAATCGCTTTGATTGCTTTGTTTTATGTCCTGTGTAAGAAAAATGCATTCCTCATTCATGGTTTAATCTTAAAATTACCAATCCTTGGGGAATGGTTCCGCAAGAATGACCTGAGTTTGTTTTTTCGGGAGCTATCCCTTCTCCTGAAAGATCAAATCTCAATAGAAGATGCGATTCCGGTTGCCTCTGAATCAATACACAATACCTATTTACGCCAACAGATAGAGTTGGCATCCATGCAATTACACAGTGGAAATACCATATCCGAAACATTTAGAAAGTTACCCGGAAAAGATGCATTCCTGCTATCTATGCTTCGATCCGGCGAAGAAAGCAACCAATTGTCTGAGAATCTTGATTTTGTCATCCAGGTTCTGGAGCAGGAGCTAGAGCAGAAACAGGATCGATTTGTCAATAGCATTGAGCCTGTCATGCTACTCGTCATCGGTGGGATTGTTCTGCTTTTAGTTGTAAATCTCTACTTCCCCATTTTCCAGATGATCAACTCAATGGATTTTATCAATACAATCTAGAATAAGATATATTGAGTTAAAGACGATTAGTATTACAATGAAGTAAAGAAAGTAAAGAAAGTAGGTATTGTAAATGGATGTCTCAAAAGTATCCAAAAAAGGGCAAGTAACGATTCCGATTGAGATTCGTAAAAAACTTGGACTTAAAGAAGGGGACAAAGTTGTTTTCCTGGAAAAGAATCAAAACATTATCCTGATTAATGCAAATAAGTTAGCTTTTGATGAATTTCAAAAAGAAATGGCGGGAGAAGCAGAAAAAGCGGGCATCAAATCAGAACAAGATATCATTGATTTGGTGAGAGAGGTAAGGGAACAATTATGGAAAGATCGTCATGATCATAATGCTTGATACAAACATTCTCATTTCTGCTGGAATCTTCAGCGGATCTCGGTTGGCAGAATTAACAAAAAGAATTGCAGTCAATTTTACAATAATATTGAGTAGCCAGATTATAGAAGAATTCCGTATCGTAGTATCCTTAAAATTTCCCCACAAAAAAGAGGCTCTAGAAACATTTATTAGAAACTTACATTTTGAAACTGTTTTAGCTCAATCAGAAATCGATCCGGATATTTACCCAAAGATTAGAGACAAGAAAGATTATCCGATTCTAGCTTCTGCTATCTTGGCTGATGTTGATGTTTTTATTACAGGCGATAAAGACTTCACGGTAATGGATATCAAAAAACCAAAAATCATGACTATGGAAGAGTTTGCTGTACGATATTTGGATTAACCCTCTAACATCTAATGATGTGTTTATAGTAAATCTCTACTTCCCCATTTTCCAGATGATCAACTCAATGGATTTTATCAATACAATCTAGAATTTTCTCCCCAATAGATATTATAAGTTCTGCTTCCTCCGGCTTATTTAGGATATAGCCAACCTGAAGAGCACATTCGGTCGGACTGATGCGAATATTGACAAGAGATCCTTTTACGCTGGTTACATCCTGCCATTTGATCAGAAGCGAAATCAAATCATCCTGCAGAATGATTTTCCCGAATTCTGGATTGGTTGTATAGAGCATATACATTGTGTTTAGATCTTTTTTAACTTCTGTATAAGCAACAAATTGATCTGCCGGAAGCCCCATAGCTTTCCAGGCTGGTTTGATGAATCCAAGAATTTGATCATCCGAAAAGTTTTTCCAGGAGGGATCACGAGGCATAACAAGAAGCTCTCCCTTGTTGACAGAGATTTTGCTTATCCACTCCGTATATTCTCGGGATGGCTGGAGAACAAAGCTGCGATCTTTGGTTGAAGTGCGGGAATAGGTGTTTAGTTCCCATTTGATTCCCTGAGCGTTTGCCCCAGAGATTTGATAGACCCCTGACGCTCCCTCTGAACCGGTTTTACAAGACCAACCGTGTGATAGAGCTGTTTCTTTGAGCCACAAGGCTTGCTGTTTTTTTGTTCGAGTCATAAAAAAAGCCATAATACCCAATCCCAGCAACATAATGATCGGAACTAAATAACCCATACAACCCTCCTTAATATAGTGTCAAGGGGACGGGGGAGTTGACACCTTTTGATTGTCAACTCCCCCGTCCCCTTGACACGTTTCAAATATTTATACTTTGTCCCGGTTGAATAATCAATACCTCCACATGAGATTTTGACTCAACTTGTCTTTTAAACTCGTCAGGATCGGCCTTGAGAAAATGCATCGGGATCACAATTTTGGGTTGAATCGCCAGGACAGCCTGCACTGCCTCAGAAATATCCATTGTATAGGTCCCGCCAATCGGGAGCAAAGCAATGTCGATGGGTGGAAAAGATTTCATTTCAGGAATAAAATCCGTATCCCCGCTGTGGTAAATCGTTTTTTGTTTTATTTGTACGATATAGCCAACCCCATCCCCCATATGATGCGCTTTCATTGTTGAGTGTCCTTCAGGAGTATTGTAGGCATGGACAACCTGAACCGTAAAATCTTCCAGTTTGGTTTCGTCACCTGGTTTAACCATCCGAAATTGTGTATTAATGATGTCTTTACATACTTTTGGAGCCAGGATTATACTGCCATGCTTCCTGATCTTGTCCAAAGCAGCCAGCTGGAGATGGTCTTTGTGGGCATGAGTGATTAGAATAAGGTCTCCAGGTTCTTCAAACTCTGTCATCGGCAGTCCATGTGATTTAAAGTATCCTGTATAACCTGGATCGATATGAATTACTTTGCCATTTAGCTTGATTTTAAACCACGATGAACCCGACAATCTTGTAAACATATTTCTCTCCTATTCCATGCACTCTCTTTCTTCTTATAATTGTAATCAATTTTGGATATCATAGGAGAAAATTATGTCAGAGGATCCGCAAGAAAAGATAAATAATTCACATCGCTATTGGTCTGCAACCTGTTTTAATGCCACTTGGGATTTGATTGACAAATCACCGAAAACCTCAGAAGATATCGAAATGATGCTCCACCTGGCTCATGCTTCCTTCTGGCATTGGACACAAGTACCGGATGTCACGCAAACCAACCTTTCTGTTGGCTACTGGCTTTTAGGGCGAGTGTATGCATTGGCTGGCAAAGGGGGAGAGGCTTTATACTATGGGAATCATTGTGTAGATATCGGTTTGTTGAACCAATTAGAGCCCTTTTATATCGGGTATGGATATGAAGCGGTTGCCAGGGCTTATCAAATTCTGCAAAAACCAGAAATGCAGGAAGAAAGCAAACGAAAGGCAATGGCATGTTTAGAAAAAATCACGGATGAAGAGAACAAAAACCTTTTAATAGCAGATTTAAAACAGCTCTAGAAAAAAGAATCTCCCTTGGAACATTCATAAATGATCGTTGGATCGGTTTCTTCAGCTTCTACAAATTCATAGGGTTTATATTTTTTAATATTTCCGAACCCATGCTTCTTCAATATCTTGTCTAATTCTCCCGGTTTGTAAAATTTTAAGCAAACTTCCTCTACTTCGGTTTGGATAGTCTGATTCTTTTGTATCAGCTCATATCTGCATATGGTAGTTTCTATTTGGGCTTCTTTGTCATATTGGGGCAGTGTGCTCAGGACAATGATCGATCCATCCTGTTTTCTGACCCACCTTCCTCTCCAGATTCCATAATTGGTTTCATACTTTGAGCGAAAATTCTCCATCTCAACTTCAAAAACAAACTTACCAGAAGGCAATAAAGCATTAAAAAGAATATGCAAGGATTCATCTGTATCTTTTTTACATCTAAACTGGCATGGAGAGTTTGATAAGCAAAATGAACCCGATGGTATGATGATCAGTGAATATTTATGATCCAGTTGCGCTTTTTGGAGTAAAGACTCATACAGCAAAGGAACTAAATTCTTCCGTTCGCATTTTTTTCGCAAAGCGTCCAACATAAAGCTGGAAGCATCAATCCCGTTAATGTGATAGTCTTGTTCCATAATCGGAATCAGAAATCTTCCACTCCCACACATTGGCTCCAAAATTTTTCCTTTTGCTTCTTTGGCATAGTTTAAATAAAAAGCCAGCTCTTTTGGTGGAGCTTCCGGTTTGTCTAAATCATAAAATTCAGTGCATAAATTTTTGTAAGAATCAAAGTGCTTCATAAATCAAAGTATAGGCTTGTCTAACAGAAAAAACAGTAAGGTTTCCATTTTCTTTCCTAATTTGTGTAAAATAAAGCAGGCGGATCATATAAATAAAAAAAGGGATGGGATAAGTATGCGGACAAAATTGGCTGATCGGTTACTGCCGAATTACACAAGGGGAGAAGAAATCTTTAATATGGTGTCCCACATCGTGGGGGGAGCAATTGGCATAGCTGTAACGGTCATATGTATTATCGCTTCTGTCCGATATCACAACATATTTGGGATTGTAGCATCAGCCGTGTATGGCGCTACGATGATCACACTGTATTCCATATCTAGTATTTACCACGGGCTAACCAGCCCCAGAGCCAAAAAAATATTTCAGGTACTGGATCATTGTGCTATTTATCTGTTAATTGCCGGAACCTATACTCCCATTGCCTTAAGTGCCATCCGGAGAATCTATCCAGCCTTAGGATGGAGTGTATTTGGAATACAATGGGGATTAGCGGCTCTCGCCATCACACTGACTGCTATTGATCTTAAAAAATATCAGGCTTTCTCCATGTTTGCCTATATCGCCATGGGCTGGAGTGTTGTTTTTATTTCTAAGCAAGTCATCATCGCCATGAGCTTCTCCGGTTTTATGTTGCTTTTGAGCGGAGGCTTATGTTATACCTTCGGCGCTATCCTCTATGGAATCGGTAAGAAGAAAAAATACATGCACAATGTCTTCCATATATTTGTCATATTGGGTAGTGTATTCCATTTTTGTACTATCCTATTTTTCGCTCTTTAACTCTTTTTTGATCAAATCAGGAGTAGCGATCAATTTCCTCCCAATGCCAATCAGGTCTGCCAGGTCATCTTTTCTGATTCTTTCTGCTGTCTCCAGACTGGTAACTCCTGCTGTATAGATGGTGGGGATTTTGATCTTTGGCTTTAGATATTCGGAAAATGGAAGGTAATAGGCTTCTCCCTCAACAGATGCAGGCCTACTGCCACACATGCCTCCGGATATGTCCAAAATATCTATTTTTTGATTTACCAGCTCTTTTGTAACTTGCAAGCTATCTTCCAGGGTTAGACCGTCTGGGTGAAGCATAATCCCGGGAGGATTGTCGGAAACACCAAGACGCACCAGCAGAGGATAATCATCGCCAACCATACTTTTGACCTCTTCAACAACTTCAATGAGAAACCGCATACGGTTTAGGATGGATCCACCATACTTGTCTTTGCGATGATTGGTGAGGGGAGATAAAAATTGGGAGGAGAGATATCCATGCGCGCTGTGAATCTCCACCATATCGTAGCAGCATTCTTTTGCTCGTTTGGCACTGGACCCAAACATTCTGATGATCTCATGAATCTCATTAGTCTGCAGTTCGGCTGGTGTGATTTTGCTTGTAGGATGAGGAATAGCACTGACACCGACAGACTCATGCCCCATAGAGTTTAGCCGATTGCTCCCTGCGTGATTGATTTGGAGAGCGCACGGAACTCCAGCGTGGTGAATGGTTAAAACCAACAACCGTTCCTCTGGCAGGTTTGCGTCTTTGCCAATGGACAATTGATGGGGACTGAATTGCCCCATTTTGTCGATATAGTGATGCTCAACAATCAAAAGCCCCACGCCAGATCCTGCTATTTTTTTATAATGGTTTATTGTTTGTTCCGAAACACTCCCATCTTCCGTTGATGATTCTGTGGCCATGGGGGGTAGAACAATTCTATTTTGTAGTGTAATTCCTTTGATTTCAAATGGTTTCCAAATTTCTGTGTACATTTTATCTCCTTTTATGGCTTATCTTGAAACGCATATATAAACTGATCTTCGGACCCAACATACAAAGTACCAGATGAATCAATCGCTGGAGTTGATCTGGACTCCGAAGCAAAGGCGTACTTCCAGAGTAAGATCCCATTTTCGATAGCATAAATATTTCGATCCCAGGATGTGATATAAAGAATATCTTTCGCAATGACGGGAGATCCTTCAATGACTGCGTTAGCCTGGTATCTCCACACTAGTTTGCCAGAGGGATCCAAACAATAAATGGTTCCCTTTCGATCCGCAAAATATGCTTTATTGTCCTCCCCAATGGCCGGGGACGAAACGATCCAACCGCCTGCTTCAAATTGCCAAATTAATTTTCCATCCGGTCCGAAACAATACAAAAATCCATCCATAGATCCAATGATCACTCTCTCCAAATTGTCGATAGCAGGACTCCCAACCACCATATGGCCTGTTTTATATTTCCAAACTAAATCGCCAGATGGATTGATACAGTATACATTAGAATCAGTTGATCCAAAAAGGATATTTCCATTCGAATCCATGGCCGGGGAGGATAAAATCCAGGAGCTGGTTTTGAACCGCCAGCGAATTGTCCCATCTTTCTGCAGGCAAACCATAAACCCGTCAAAACAGCCAACAATAATATCTCCACGCTGAGTGACAAGAGGAGAGGATCCAATCATCGAAAAAAGGTTCTTTCTCCAGATCTCTATTCCATTATCCGATACAGCAAACAAATATCCGTTCTGGTTACCAAAATAGATTGTACCGTCACTCGCAACGGCTGGGGTGGAAACGAGCCAGGAACCGGCTAAGTATTTCCATAGGATATCCCCCGTGGTGGATAGATGATACAAATACCCATCAAAACAGCCGATGAGAATCGTTTGATCGGGCAGGATAACTGGAGAGGAAACAATCCAATTTCCCAACTGTTTTTTCCATTTTAAATTTGCATTCCTTGGACCTTGTGTTTGGGATCTTCCACTTCGCTTTGTATTGAAACGGAACATCGGGGAATCAGGAGCCTGGAAAGATTGTAAAATTTTCTGTGCTGTTGAATCGATTCGTGCTGTATCGGTTTGATCCTCCCGCCTCGATTTGATTTCATTGGATTGTTGAATCGTATGTCGGAAGGCAGCATGGAGAGACCCGAAACCATCAAGCTGTTTGATCTTTTGATACAGGATATCTGAAAATCGAGAAAGAAGGGACTGTTTCATTGTTTGTAAATCGGGAAGAAGTGTTTCATATAAAGGCTTCCAAAGCTTTTCTTCGTTTTGGGGGTCTGATACTGTTTGGTAGAGGGCACCAAAGAATAGGGAAGACTGTAAATCCTCAAACATCGTTACAGCTGGATCTCTTTCTTTCAGGCAAGTGAAAGAAGTTGGTTCACCAAGATATTTTGTTATTTTAACATCCAAGCTTTCTTTAGCGATCCAATAATTCTGCCAGGCTGATCGACGAAGAGCCCATTTCATCGTTCCAAAAAAGAATTCAGGATCTATATCCTGCCCTGGCTTTGTAGATCCAAGCAAAGAATAGAGAAGGATGTTTTCCCCCCCGAGGCAAAATCGCCTAACATATGGATCCAAAAATTTCAATTCAAACTCAGAAAGTTGTAAGAATTTTGAATCGATGGAGCTTGTCATTTTTTCAAGAAGGGAATGACGATTTATTTTAAAATCAACTCGATCCATGATGTTTTTTGTATTTTCGAGAATAAATGTATCCTGAGCAAGAATAGAGTAGGTGTCTTGATCTGTAACCACCTGATTATCGGAATCAAAAAAGAGATATCCATCCCGATTTGTTTTTGTGTCTTTGATCATGACGATATAGTATATTTCCTGGTTATAGGCTAAGATTGTCCTGATTTGCTTTGTTGAAAGGGTAAACCCGCTTGGAATTTTTTTTTCGATCGTAGAATTCACAAAAGGGACTGGAAAGATCAGTACTATGACAAGCAATAAACAAAGGGAAACTTTTTTCATGGGTAATGAATCGCGTCAGAAGTTAATAAACTTAAAACCCGTTGACCGTATTGATTGCTGGGATGGAAAAACAATAGAATCTTGATTTGCCGGATTGCTTCTATCGGCTGATCTCTGTAAAGAAACCCCGTGATCTTTTTTTCTTGGATTTGTGGATCCTGATAATACAAGAAAGTCACAAGCAGGATAGCGAAACATAGATAAAGCATCAAAACAATTACTTGCTTTCCTCTTTTTCTCATAGATTGATTATAAAGAGAAACGGGTATATACAAAAAGGAGAGGTTTTCACCCCTCCCCTTTTGGAAGTATCAATTCAAGTCTATGCCTTATTTCTCCAAATTGCAAAGTACTTGAGCCAGCTCTCCCCGGGTTACGGGATCATTTGACCGGAATGTACCCTCTCCCGCTCCGTCCCCGTTCATGATCCCCTTGGCTACAACCTGGGTAATCGCCTTGTAAAAGATATTGGTTTCGGGAAGGTCAGAAAATTGCTTTCGGGCGAAGAGGGCATCGAGTACTTTGCGAGCGGGGAAGAACTGACCGGGGCAATTTGTGGAAACGATTTCTTTGTGCAGGCGCACCCCTGCGAGAGGATACTTACGTTTTAACTCCAAGATTTTGGCAATCAATGCTTTCTCCTGCTCTACTCCCATCGGGTTTAATTCAAAGTTTCCAATGCAAGAGACTGCCAGGGATTCGTTGTTGATTAAGTCCATCCCGCAATGCCAGCAAGGTTGATTTTCGGGCTGTCCGGGATAGATGATTCCGGTCGGGCCTATCCCCCAGTGGTAGTCGCAGATGTATTCCGGTGGACGCTTGGGATGTACGTTTCGTTTGATGGCTTCCCAAACTTCGGATCCATTGCCTCTTGCTTCCGTAGCGGTATGGTGCAGTACGATGGTTTTAATGTCCATATTAGATTGCCTTGATGTTGTTTGTAAATTGGCACCTGGCAATCACTTCGGATAGTTTCTCGATCGCACTCTGCAGGGTTGTTAGCTTCTGCTCCATCCGAAACAACAGGTAAATCGAAATCACGACCGGGAAACCATACGTGGTGATCAGTTTTAATATTTCTTCCATTTTTTTCTCCATATTTTGATTTTGTTTTTTAGAAAGCAGACGACTGGGGAAAGGCTTTAAGAAGAGTTTTATCTCTAGATGTTTGTT